>OLOD01000468.1_pt1 | contig 31896 bp, 33 predicted proteins | sample 1671921 | NCBI WGS metagenome assembly OLOD01 (sample SAMEA3136626, study PRJEB25190) | human gut metagenome | biome: human gut; feature: human-associated habitat; material: faeces | place: Austria | collected 2013
ACCCCATTCTTCAACAAGGTAATTCATCGCAGCCAGTTCTTCTTTAATCTTATCCGGATTTGCAGTCGGTTTATCGACCTTATTGATTGCAAATACAATAGGTACACCGGCAGCCATCGCGTGATTGATCGCTTCTTTCGTCTGTGGCATCACGTTATCATCGGCAGCCACAATAATGATAGCAATATCCGTTACTTTGGCACCACGAGCACGCATAGCGGTAAACGCTTCGTGACCCGGAGTATCGAGGAATGTAATACGACGACCGTCTTCGAGTTGCACGTTATAAGCACCGATATGCTGGGTAATACCTCCGGCCTCACCGGCAATTACATTCGCCTTACGGATATAGTCGAGCAAAGAAGTCTTACCGTGGTCAACGTGTCCCATCACCGTTACAATCGGAGCACGCGGTTGCAAATCTTCCGGAGCATCTTCTTCTTCAACAATAGCTTGTGCCACTTCCGCACTTACATATTCAGTCTTGAATCCGAATTCTTCAGCCACCAGATTGATGGTTTCCGCATCCAAACGCTGGTTGATGGAAACCATGATACCAATACTCATACAAGTAGCGATAACCTGATTAACCGAAACATCCATCATCGTTGCCAATTCGTTAGCCGTAACGAACTCGGTCAACTTCAATACCTTGCTGTCTGCCATTTCCTGATCTTCCAGTTCCTGCATACGGTTGGAAGCCATTTCACGTTTCTCTTTACGGTATTTGGAGGTTTTATTCTTACCTTTGGTTGTCAGACGTGCAAGGGTTTCTTTTACCTGTTTTGCTACGTCTTCCTCGCTCACTTCCTGTTTGATAACCGGCTTCTTGAAGCGATCTTTATTGTTGTTATTTCTTCTGTTGTTATTTCCCTGTCCGTTGGCCTGACCGCCCTGACCGTTACCATTGCCACCTTTACCCTGTACATTAGGTCTCGGAGCAGCAAAGTTGGAAGTTGCAACATTGTTAACGTCCACCTTCTCTTTATTGATACGGTTCCGTTTCTTCTTGTTTGCAGCTGCTTCCGCACTGTCCTTAGGTCCGCTCTTCGCCAATTTAGAATCATCCTTACGGATTTCCTTGATGATAGCTTCCTTCATCAACTTCTTCTGATCCTGACGGATTTTTTCCTTTTCTTCACGTTCGCGACGTTTCTCTTCCTTCGATTTCTTCTTGGGGCGAGTAGACTGATTCAATGCAGCCAGGTCGATCTGACCGATCACATTAATCTTCGCGCCTAATTCCGGTTGACGGATTTTGAAAACACCATCATCCTCCGGAGCCTTTTCCGCTACCGGGGTTACTTCAGCCTGTGCAGTTTCCACCTTTTTTTCTTCTTTATGTTCTTCCGCCTTCACAGGTGCAGTTGCTACTACCTTCGGCTCTTCTTTTTTCACTACTTCCACTACTTTTTCAACTTCTACCGGCTTCGTCTCCACTACAGGTTCTGGCACTACTACGGGCTCAGCCACCACTGGAGCAGGCTCTACAACAGAAACAGGAGGTGTCACCACCTCTTCCTTCTTCACCTCGGGTTCTTTCTTCTCGGGCTCCTTTTCCACTTCGGGTTTAACGACAGGCCGTTCTACAACAGGTTCTTCCTGTTTCTGTTCCGGTGCTTTCTCCACCTTTTCAGGTTTACGACCGTTCAATTTATCCAAATCAATTTTTCCGACAGGTTTAAACTTCGGACGTGCATCCTCAGGTACGACTGTCTTAATCACATCTTCCGACTTCGGCTTTTCGGGCTGCTTTTCGAAGCCTTCAATCGATACCGACGCCTTATTACGTTCCTTATTCTGACGTTCCTGTATGAAACGCTCCGATTCAAGTCTAAGGTTCTTATCTGTACTAAACTCCTTTACGAGTATAGCGTATTGCTCCTCGCTAATTTTGGTATTAGGATTAGCCTCAACGGTATGCCCTTTCTTTTGCAGGAACTCAACTACCGTCGCGATTCCTACGTTCAAATCTCTTGTAACTTTGTTTAACCTTATCGTCATATTTTAAAATTAATGAATAAATGGAGCTTGTTTAATTGAAAATTGAGAATTGAGAATTAAAAAATAAAAGTCTGCTACATTATGTTGTATCGCAATTTTTTAATTTTTAATTTTTAATTTTCAATTGAAGAAGGATCTTCTTCTTCAAACTCCGATTTCAAAATGCGTATTACCTCGTCCACTGTCTCTTCTTCCAAGTCCGTCTTTTCAATCAACATCTCACGAGGAGCATTCAACACAGCCTTCGCTGTATCGATGCCGATAGCTTTGATAGCGTCGATCACCCATCCGTCGATTTCGTCTCTGAACTCGTCGAGATAGATATCTTCGTCAGCTACATTCTCATCCAACTCACGGAACACGTCGATAGTGTACTCAGTCAACATACTGGCCAGTTTGATATTCAAACCGCCTTTACCGATAGCCAGCGAAACTTCTTCCGGTTTGAGGAATACCTCTGCTTTCTTCTCTTCCTCGTTCAGACGAATAGAAGAAATCTTAGCCGGGCTTAAAGCGCGCTGTATAAACAATGAGATGTTCGATGTGTAATTGATTACGTCGATGTTCTCATTGCGAAGTTCACGAACAATGCCATGAATACGACTTCCCTTTACACCTACACAGGCTCCTACAGGGTCGATTCTGTCATCGTAAGATTCCACCGCAATCTTGGCACGTTCGCCGGGGATACGGGCAATCTTCTTGATGGTAATCAAACCATCATTAATTTCGGGTACTTCCATCTCGAACAGGCGTTGCAGGAAAACGGGAGAAGTACGTGACAAGATAATCTTAGGATTATTATTCTTGTTATCCACGCGGGCAACTACTGCACGGGCCGTCTCACCTTTACGATAAAAGTCGCTCGGGATTTGTTCGGTCTTAGGTAACAGCAATTCGTTTCCTTCATCGTCTAAAAGCAACATCTCTTTTTTCCAGATCTGATATACTTCCGCATTGATGATAGTACCTACCTTATCTATATATTTATTATAAATACTGTCTTTTTCGAGTTCCAGAATCTTGGAAGCCAGCGTCTGGCGAAGATTCAGGATCGCACGACGTCCGAACTTGGCAAAGATCACCTCGTCAGTCACCTCTTCACCTTCTTCGTAAGAAGCATCAATTTTCTGTGCCTCGCTCAACGAGATCTGCATATTCGGGTTAGTCAGATCTTCATCGGCCACAACTTCACGGTTACGCCATATCTCGAAGTCACCCTTGTCCGGGTTCACGATCACGTCGTAATTTTCATCGGTGCCAAACATTTTCGCGATTACGCTACGGAACGACTCTTCGAGTACGCTAACCATCGTCGTTCTATCGATATTCTTCAGTTCCTTAAATTCCGAAAATGTATCAATCAAGCTGATTGTTTCTTCTTTTTTGGCCATAACTATTTAAAGCTAATTAAGTATTTAGTATATTTTATTTGCTCATAAGTGAAGGTTTCGTCCTCTTCTACCAGTTTCGGACGCTTTGATCCTTCGGGTTTTACTTTCTTTTGTACGCCTACCGTAAACTTCTCTTCATCGGCATCTTTCAGTATGCCGGCCAACTTCCGTCCGTCTCCGGTCAGCACTTCCACCTCTTGTCCGATGTGGATATAATACTGTTGCAGAACTTTAAAGGGTTGTCCGATCCCAGCCGACCCTACTTCCAGTTCATAATCTTCCTCTTCGCGGTTCAGTTTCGACTCTATGAAGCGGCTAAGCTCCACGCAATCTTCGATCCAAACACCTTCTGCATGGTCTATTTCAACCACAATCTTGTCATCCGGGCTCACGGTTACCTCTACTAAAAAGTAGTCTTTTCCTTCCAGCCACTCTTCTACAATCTGACAAACAGTTTTCTTTTCTATCATTTATTAGCTATATAAGAACAAAAAAAGGAGCTTAATTGCCCCTCCACCTTTCATCCGTTTTCGGTTGCAAAGATATAAATAATCTGTTCGACTACAAAACATTAAAGAAAAAAAGTATGAATTAACAGTGCTATATTCGTATCTTTACGCCGTAATTCAAAAAATAACGACTATGGCACATCGTCTCAACACAAATAAACAGTTCATGGTAGGTAACGGGCTGCTTGCTTTTGCCGTCATTTTTGTCGTAGTTATTTTTGTCTATATGAGCATGCGACTACAACGGGAAAAGCAGGAAGAACGTCATTTTATCGAGAGCTATACAATCAGTCTGGTAAAGGGGTTTGCCGGAGATTCCATCTCTTTGTTTGTCAATGACAGTCTGATCTCCAACAAAACCATGTCGGAAGAACCTTACACAGTAGAAGTGGGACGTTTTGCCGAACAGAGCGCCTTGCTGATTGTAGATAATAACACAGAATTAGTGTCTACGTTTGATCTTAGTGAAAAAGGAGGGACTTATCAGTTCGAAAAAGAATCAGACGGAATTAAACAATTAGCCAAACAATAAGGGCATATTAACTAAGTTTGTGCCACCACGTTGGCACAACTATGCCATCGCATTGGCACGACTGTGCCAACGTGGTGGCACAAGTGTGACAATACGATGCCACTAATCCGGCAATGAAACATTCTAAATTTCCGTACGGTACTTTCTCAATTCTCCCCTTAAAGCCAATGCTTTTCCTTCTGTAAGCTGATTTAGCAACGCCCAAAATCGTTCGCTATGATTCATCTCACGCGTATGACATAATTCGTGCAACAACACATAGTCTATTAAATGAGAAGGCAGTAAAATCAGATAATAGGATAAATTAATATCTTTTCGAGCCGAACAACTTCCCCACCTGCCTTGACTGGAGTTTATTTTCACACTTGAATAGGGAAGTCCGCATTGCTTGGACAAGGAGGCCAAACGTGAAGGAAGGATACTTTTCGCATTCCGCCTCAACGATTCTTCGATTACCTTATGCAACCAGCTTTGCAGTTTCTCATCCGTAAAATCCGCATGAGGCGGACAAACTATTTCCATAACTCCCAACCGGGAATTAGCCAGAAACTGATCTTTTTCACCGGAAACCAAGGATAGTTTAAAGTGCTCCGCATCAATTTTATAATTCAGATCAATCAACGGCCGGGCTAGTTTTTGTCGGGAGGCCAGAAGTTTACCACGCAGATTCTCGACCGCCTGCTTCACTTCTTTCAATGTAGTGCCGGGAGGAACCGAAACATAAACAGCATCACTCTTTGTACGGAATACAAGACTCCTCGCACGTGAATTGACGCGCACTATCAGACGTCCTAATTCGTCATCTTCTATGATCTTATCCATTATAATCCTCCTATCAACAGGCACAAAAGTAATAAAAAAGAAGATTCTAATGAAAAACTTCGCGGAAGATGCAACTTTATATCAGACTCTTCCGTCTAACTGCCATATCAATCATAGAAAAACATAATTATGAAAACAAGTTTATTGCTCGTATTAGTCACCGGATTGTCTCTAGTACTTACTGCCGGCTCTTGCTTGCAGGGAAAACACGTAGTAGGCAGCAAGAACTACATCTCCCAAGAAGTAAAAGCCGACCACTTCAATGAAATCAAACTATTGGGAAGTGCCAATATCAGTTATCACCAAGATACACTCAGCCACGTTGAGATACATGGCTCCGATAACATTATACCACTTGTAGAAACGTATGTAGACGGCAATACATTAATTATTAAATTCAAGAAGAATGTCAGTATCCGGAAAGGGAAACTGGAAATAAAAGTTTTTGCTCCGGAACTGAATAAGCTAACGATTAATGGTTCGGGAAATATAAAATTAATCAATGGAATACAAACTTCTAAAGATATCGAGTTCCATATAAACGGATCGGGAAACATTCAGGGAGAAGGACTTAACTGCCGAAGAATGGCTGTTTCAATTAATGGATCGGGAGATGTAAGACTGCAACAAATTGAGAGTCAGGAATGTCAGGCAGGAATTTCCGGTTCGGGCAACATCAATCTTAAAGGCAAAGCCATTCAAGCAAAATATTCTATTAGCGGATCGGGAAACATTCAGGCTGCAGATTTAGAAGCAGAAAATACGGATGCAAGCATCAGTGGATCCGGAAACATCAGTTGCCATGCAAGTCAGAAGCTGGTTGCCCGCGTGAAAGGAAGTGGCGATATTGCCTATAAAGGCAATCCACAAGAAGTGGATGCTCCACGGAAAAACATACGGCAAATCAAATAAAGACAGTCTAAAACACATAAAAGGGCTACTGCATCGCGCGGTAGCCCATTTATTTAGTTAGTTTTAATCTAAAAATTTGAGAGAATTGAAAACTTCACAGTTTCGCCTTCGTTGTTGTTTTAATTAAGCACACTAACTATATTATATGTTTAAAGCAAATGAAAATGTCTATTCGTTTATAACTTGCACCTTGTGGTTGATCTTCGCCAAACTATCGGCTAAAACCTGTTCCGCTTTCACATCATTCGAGATAGCGACCGATGGTGCAGTTACTTGTTTACCAATGGTATCCGTTGCCAATACACTTCCGTCATCTCCGGAGAAAGAATGTTGTGCCACATTCCCCAAAGAAAGGATGATTGCAATCACGGCAGCGGCTTTGAACAGAGGAATAAAACGACCGACCAGCGTCAAGCGTTTCGCTTTTACAACCGTAGGCTCCACCTCTGCCAGAATACGTGCATCAAAGTCTTCGCCCAGTCCTACTTCCTGCTGAACCTGTTGATAAACAAACAGGTTTTTATAGCGAAGCAAATGAGCCGGAACTTCCTCCTTTGCGAAGAAGTCGCGCAATGTTGCTTCCTCCTCAACGGAAGTTTCGCATTGCCAGTATCGCTCCAGGAGCTGTTCTATATCCTTATAATCCATATTCGTCAATTTCTAAGTACCTTTGTTTTACTTTTTGTCTGGCTCTGAAGAGGTTCACTTTAACTTGTTCCTCTGTCAGATTCAGCAACCCTGCAATTTTCTTATAGCTTTCACCTTCAATGTCCCTCAGTTGCATGATAAGCCGCTGTTTTTCGGGAAGTTCGTTTACCAGTCTATTAATAATGTTCATTCTTTCATCATGAATCATCTGGTCATACGGACTGTTTGCATCAGGTTCTTCCTCCATCTCGGGGGTGAGTTCCACGTTTTGAGCCTCTTTCTTTTGACTTCGATCTATCGCCAGATTCTTTGCCACTGTCAGGCAATAAGCTTCGACCGATTCAAACTGAGACCACTCATCACGCATCTTCCACACTCTTATCATGGTGTCCTGAACGACATCCTCGGCTTCGGCCCTATCCAGGGTGATTCTGAGAGCCAATCGAAAGAGTTTATCCTTCAACGGCAAAATATCGTTTCGGAAGCTGATTTCTTGCATCTCTATAATAATGACGGGCTAGGATATGAAAAGTTACAGTCGCCCACTACTTTTTTTTGAATTATTTTTTTATTCTTGTTCCACCAGTATCGTTAATCGCTGACGCTAAAGTGATTACCACTTCAGAGACTCCTGCATTTATTGCTTCAAAAGAATTCTCCAACTTGGGAATCATACCTCCCTGAATAACGCCATCAGCTACATATTGTTCAAATTCGGCACGGGTGATTTGGGGAATCACACTGTCATCATCATTCTCGTCACGCAACACGCCTTTCTTCTCAAAACAATATACCAATGTCACATCAAACAGCGTGGACAACGCTTTCGCTGTCTCCCCGGCAATGGTATCTGCATTCGTGTTCAGCATATTACCGTGTCCGTCATGTGTCAATGGAGCCATTACCGGAACCACTCCCTTATGTATCAAATCCGACAACAAAGTAGCATCCACCTTTTCCACATCACCCACAAAACCATAGTCCACCTCTTTCACCGGGCGTTTCACCGAACGGATCACGTTCATATCCGCTCCGGTCAATCCGAGTGCATTGACTCCGCGCGCTTGCAGGCCTGCCACAATATTTTTATTCACTAATCCGCCGTATACCATCGTTACGACCTTCAAGGTTTCGGCATCGGTAATCCGACGACCATTTACCATTTTGCTTTCAATACCCAGTTGTGCGGCAATCTTTGTAGCCGAACGGCCGCCGCCGTGAACCAATACTTTATGCCCAGCGATAGCGGCAAAGTCATTTAACAACTGACGAAGGGTGGCTTCCTCTTCTACGATTTTGCCACCCACCTTAATAACTGTTAGTTTTTCTCTCATTTCCTATTCTTATTTTTAGGCACGGATTACACGGATTTCACGGTGGCTTCGCATAATTTCACGGTTGCTTTACGTTCTCACACAACTAAAACCGTGAAATCCGTGTAATCCGTGCCTACTTATCTATTCCAAATAAGTATATCCGTAAAGCCCTGAACGATAGTTGGAGAGGAATTCTTTTCCTTCTTCCAAAGAAATCTTTCCCTCTTTCACAGACTTCGTCACCCAGGTTTCGAGTGTACGTACCAGTTTCTTCGGATTGTACTGTACATAGTCCAACACCTCCGCTACCGTTTCTCCGTCAATAATCTGTTCGATATTATATCCTTTCTCATTCACCGAAACATGCACGGCATTCGTATCACCGAACAAATTGTGCATATCTCCCAGAATCTCCTGATAAGCACCGACCAGGAACACAGCTACATAGTAGGGCTCCGTTTTTTTCAGTGTATGTACGGGCAGATAATGGGAAACGTTACGGGTAGAAATAAAATTAGCAATTTTACCGTCCGAATCACAGGTAATATCCTGCAAAGTAGCCGAACGTTCCGGTTTCTCATCCAGTCGCTGGATAGGCATGATCGGGAATATCTGGTCGATCGCCCAAGAGTCGGGAAGCGACTGAAAGAGCGAGAAGTTACAGAAATATTTATCGGCAAGCAATTTAGACAGTCCGCGGAATTCATCGGGCGCGTGCTTCAAACCACCGGCAATCTGATTAATCTCACGCGTAATAGACCAATACAGACGCTCAATTTGTGCACGGGTTTTCAGATCTACGATTCCATGACTGAACAAGTCCAGCGCTTCCTCCCTGATCTGCTGCGCATCATGCCATGCTTCCAACATCTTGTTCTGATTCAGTGTATCCCAGATACCATACAGTTCCTGCACCAGTTCATGAGCATCCGGAGCAATCTCTTCCTCGTCATCCCATTCGGGCAAGGTAGCAGTTTCAAGTACCTCAAAGATAAGAACGGAATGATGTGCCGTCAGTGCACGTCCACTCTCCGTTATGATATTCGGGTGTGGGATGCCATTTTTATCGCTCACGTCCACCAGAGTAGAAATAGAGTCGTTTACATATTCCTGAATGGAATAATTCACGCTACCTTCACTATTAGACGAACGGGTTCCGTCATAATCCACTCCCAGTCCACCACCAATATCGACAAATTCGACGTTGAATCCCATCGAATGCAGCTGCACATAGAATTGTGAAGCCTCACGCAAAGCCGTTTTGATACGACGTATCTTTGTCACTTGACTGCCGATATGGAAATGAATCAGTTTCAGACAATCCTTCAGCCCTTTGCTATCCAGAAAGTCGAGCGCTTCGAGAAGTTCACTGGAAGTCAAACCGAATTTGCTGGCATCCCCTCCCGACTCTTCCCACTTTCCGCTCCCGGAAGAAGCGAGTTTGATACGTATGCCGATGTTAGGCTGCACATTCAGCTGTTTTGCCATCTTTGCAATCAGCTTCAGTTCGTTCATCTTCTCTACAACGAGGAAAATACGTTTACCCATTTTCTGGGCAAGCAAAGCCAGTTCAATATAGCTTTCGTCTTTATATCCGTTACATACAATTAATGAGTCAGAATCCGTATTGACAGCAATCACCGCATGGAGTTCCGGTTTGGAACCGGCTTCCAGTCCGAGATTGAACTTCTTTCCATGGCTGATAATCTCTTCCACCACGGGGCGCATCTGGTTGACTTTAATCGGATAGATAATAAAGTTCTCGGCTTTATAACCATACTCCTCGGCTGCCTGTTTAAAGCAGGACGACATCTTCTCAATACGGTTGTCCAAAATATCCGGAAAACGCACCAGCATGGGAGCTGCCACATCACGCAATTGTAACTCATCGACCAGTTCTTTCAAATCGACAGACACCCCGTCTCTACGAGGTGTAACAACAACATGACCCTTGTCATTAATACCAAAGTACGAGGTGCCCCAACCTGTGATGTTGTAGAGTTCCTCAGAATCTTCAATACGCCACTTTCTCATTTTCTGTTATTCAGTGTTTTTAGTAAATAATTGGACGGCAAAAATACGGATTAATCTACATGTTGGCAATTAATTAGACATTAAATCTTTCAAACGGTCCAGATAACCACTATTTCCGTTACGGGCGTCATAGCGATGTGCCAGCTCCTCTGCCTGTTGATAGAAATAATTGCGAAGTTCGTTTACCTGATAAATTCCATCCGGACGATAAAGAGGAAACTCCTCCGGCAAAGACAACGAGACTTCCGGACGAGTTTCATACTTCAAAGCCTCTACCATATCACAGGAGAAACGATAACTCTTCAACGTATTCGTACGCAAACTCCAACCGATACACCGTTCGACATATTCCCAAGCCCTTTCCGGCTTCGTCATCATATAATAGGCAATAAACAATCCCAGATAGAGCAAAAGATATTCATCCTTCTCCCTTCCTACCAACGCTTCTTCGGCACGTGCACACATATCAGCGGCAATTTCCGGTTTACCTGCTTTCTGCGCATAATAAGAAAGTTTCAAGTAGGCCCGCAGATTAGCCTCATAACAAGTGACCTGCTTATTAATCAACGGTTGCGCGCGGCTGTAAGCCTCATCAAACTGTCCTGTTTCCAGATAATAATCCAGCATAAAGTTCAATTCACAAGCCTCACACGACTGATCGTCTATCTTCTCATTCAACATTTTATCAATGTATTCTTTCGCCTTGTCATACTGCCGCATCCAGACACATTCCACAGACCAGCGGTGAAAATAACTCCGCAAAGAATATCCGTTCCGGAGGATACGGGTTTTATAATCCTCCCCGACTGCCTGCACCTGTTCCATCGGAATCTCCGGAAGATCGAACGTACAAGCCCATATCCACTTATATTTCCACAACAAGTCATCTTCCTTGATCACATCCTTGTGATTCTCGTAATCATCCAGAATTTTAGAGAACACGGTAATCTCCTCAGCATCCGCCGAGAGAAGATTCAGTTCATAAATAAGATCCAGTCTCATCTCCGTAGCCCATTCCACATCTTCGTTCTCATCAGCGATACGGATGGCTTCTTTCAACAGATTGGCTTTTTCGCGGGGATGCAGGTTCTTATTCTGTGTCTGCAACAGCAATTTTTGTATTTCAAGTGTGTATCTCATTCTCTTTCTTTAATTCAGGAAATTTATAAAATCATTCATTTTCGAAGTCATCAGTTCACTTAGCGAATGGTTGAAAAGCTCCATTTCTTCGCTGTTTACCGGATATTTTCCTTGCAGAAGCGACTGTACATACAATATATGCACCACATGCTGAAACAGTTTATTGTCTCCTTGTATTTGCAATAAGGTCTGCACCATTTCATTATCCGCATTGAAAGTGAGTGTCGGCGGAATCTGCTTTGCAGTATTCACAGCCCCCAACACAGCCGCCAACGGGTTATTAGCACTTTTAGCGGCATTCTCCTTTTCCTCCGCCACAAAAATAACCGGAATATCTACCGGAGTAAAATGCTTCAGACGACAGATACAGCCAAACCGTTTCAACAGTTCGTTCGCTTTCACCTCAAAAGCCTGAGATTCCTGGTTCGCCTCCACTTCACCAAACTGCTCCAGCAACCGTGAAGGAGATATTTCATCCAAAGTAAGTTCCGGATTCAGACGGACATACTTTTTCAACAAAGTTTCATCAAACGTATAAGCAGCATTCACGACCAGCCAACCCTGTGCTCCGGCTATACGCCGCACTTGCCGGAAATCCTCCAGATTCTTGGTATAACATATCACATTGCTTGCCGAACGAATATTTCCAAAGCTACGCAACCCCTTATTGGTTTCAAAAGGAAGGTAATCCATAAACAAACGGAGCAATTCATTATCCTCCGAAGCAATCGCCTTGATATGAAAGTGATGAACATCCAGAATCCGGTTGAACATGGCACGGTCATTCTGCACCAATCCCCGCAGATAATCCTTGATAGCCACCCCGATTTCTTTTCGGGCATCCTTCAGCTGGTCATTACTCACCAAAGACTCCCGGGAAGCAGTAGACAGCAACCCGTCCGCATTCACCAGACAACGGATAAAGAAAGCCCACGACGGCAACAGATTGCAATCATCCTCGCTCAACAGCATACGCTTGAGATAGACCTTATGAGAGTTGCGCACTGAAAATTGCGTACGGAAAGGCAGGACATAAAGCACCCCTTCCACTTTGCCGCTTTCAGTATAGATCCGGAAAGCATCGAGAGCAGACGACTGAAACACTTTCGCCCCATAATCCAGCAACTCCTTACGAGTCGCCTTCGGGTCAAGCCATACAGGTGAAGGCGTATTTACCAACTCCTCCTCCCCCTGATAATGCAGATAGATAGGATACGGCAACACTTCCCCGTAACTCACCAGTATCTTCTTAAACGTTTCATATTCAAAAAGATGCATCCAGTCTCCTTTCGGGTGCAATACCACCTGCGACCCGATGGGCCGTTCTTCGTCTGATAAAGTCAGCTGATACGTCCCATCCACTTTTCCACACCAGCAAACAGGTTGTCCGCCCATTGCCGAACGGCTCTCTACGGTGATTTCATTAGTCACCACAAAACAAGACAACAATCCGATACCGAACCTTCCGATAAAATCGTCCGCATCGGGAGTATCCCGCTTTGAACTCTCCCCGATAACAGTCAGAAAACGATAAACTTCCTCCTCTTTCAGTCCGATACCATTATCCCGGAATACCACTGTCTTGTCCTCATTCAGAAAGACATCGATGCGACCTTTGTAATTCTCGTCAATATTGCGTAGTGCCGTGATAGCATCTACGCAATTCTGCAACAGTTCGCGAACAAAAGTATTCGGATTACTATAAATGTGCTCTGATAACAGGGCAATCATACCTTTAAGATTGACCTGAAACAGATTATTTCCTTCTTTTTCCATGTTCCTCTTCTACTTCCTCCTCCTTCCGGTGATTTTAAGAGCTTTCTCATTGCCATTCTCTGCGGCCTTTTCGAACCACTCCATGGCTATTTCATCGTTTTCTTCCACAATCAGGCTGTCACCGCACGAACATGAACAGGGCTTCGGTGAGAACAGGGATGCCCAGAATCCCTTTTTTTCTTTCTTTGTTTCCATTTCTGTAAATGATTTTATAGTAATACATTGAATAAATAACCGGAAATTACGGCAGTAAGGAATATCACGGCAACGATAACCGCAACGAGTTTCTTACGGAAGATGCTGGCAAGCATCGTCATTTCGGGTATCGCCATACCTGCACCGCCGATAATCAAGGCGATAACCGTACCTATGCTCATACCCTTTGCCATCAACGCTACGCCGATGGGGATGGCGGTCTCGGCACGGATGTAGAGCGGAATACCCAATAGGGCGGCAATCGGGATGGCAAACAAATTGTCCGGTCCGGCAATCTTCAAGACAAAGTCCTGAGGCATATAGCCGTAGATGCCAGCACCGAGGGCAACACCTATCAACAGGTAACCCATGATGGGACGCAGACTGCCCCATGCACTGACAAATGCTTCACGTAGTTTGCGCTTCAGCGGCCATGTGCGTCTGTTCTCTCCCGTTTCAGCGTGACCGCCTTTCAGCCGCACATTCTTCACATAACGCTGCATACCTGTCTTTTCGAGGATGAAGCCGAAAAGCACAGAGGCTGCAAATGCGATGACGAAATAGGTAATCATCGCCTTCACACCAACCATTGCGCCCAGCATACCTATTATAATAGGATTGAGCAGAGGCGAGGCTATCAAAAACGACATCGTACTGCCAAAGGGCACTCCGGCATGGAGAAAGCCGACGGTCATAGGTATGGTGGAGCAGGCACAGAATGGTGTGAGTGCGCCAAAACCTGCCGCCATGACGTTGCCGAGTATGCCACGCCCCGAAAGCCATTTCTTGATTTTCTCCTGCGGAATATACATCAGGATGATTTCCACCGCCGCACTGATAAGCATAAACAGGGCGATTAACTCAAACGTGATAAACACGAAATACTCTAATGTTTCAACTAATGTATTCATAATCTTTCTTTAAATTCTGATTTTAAGTTCGCAACATTACGAACATATACTACACAAAAAACAGTTACAGGTAATTCATATATCCGTAATAGATGCCTACAAGGATGAACAACACCGCCACGATACGGTTGAACCATTTTTGGAACGATGCCATCCGCTTGTAAAAACTGCCGATGCTTGCCACGCTATAAGCCAGCACCCATGCCACAGCCATAACGGGTAGTCCTGTCGCTATGGCAAAGACCACAGGAAGCAGGTAGCCGCCATTCGCAGTGGCAGACATCGGTATTAGCATACCGAAGTAGAACAGCCCGCTGGACGGACAGAAGGCGAGTGAGAACAGTATGCCTAACAGCAGGCTGCCCCACGAGCCTTTCAACCGTTCCATCCTGCCCGATGCAGAGAGGCCGAACTGCGGCAAAGGCAGTTTGTCGCCAAAGAGCATGAACAGCCCTATCAAGAGCAGTGCCGGAGCAAGCAGCCGTTCGCCCCACAAGCTGATTTCGTTCTGAATGTCGAATGTGTCAGCCCCACGACGTATCACGGCAATCAGTACAGCCCCCAATACAGAGTAGGACAAGATGCGCCCCACCGTATAAAGCAGGCCGTTCAGGAATATCCTGTTCTTGTTCTCGATGTCCTTGCTGATGAATCCGACCGCCGTAATGTTGGTGGCAAGCGGACACGGACTGAGAGCCGTGAGCAGTCCCAGCAGGAAAGCCGTCAGCACCGGAAAGTCGTAGTTGTCGAGTAATGTCTGAAGATAATCCATGAGCGAATTATTTTAGCAGTTCGTTGATTTTTGCTTTCAGTCCTTTCTTGAACTCTTCCGTCTTGTTCCGTGCGTTTGCGAAGCCGAAGCGCGTCATGTCGTTGCGGGTTTCCTTACCACTCTTCCACCCGTTTACATAGAGCGACGACCAGCTTACCTTATATGCTTTCGCCAACTTCGCCCCTTCGTCTGTGCTGATGTCCACTACGCGGAAGCGCACTTTGCCCTTTTTAGCCAGTGCAGCAAAGTCAGCCTCCACCACCTCACGGGCATATTTCTCGATAGCCATGCACGTGGCACAGCGTTGTTTACCGTGAAAGTACATCACTTCCACACCGTCACTCTTTGTCTGCGCCTGTGCCACCCCGATAAGGGCAAACAGGCAGACCACTACGATTGATAAGATACGTTTCATACTTGTTTTTGTTTAATGATATGTTATTATATGTAATTCGCAAAACTACGAACAAATAAGGCATAATAAAAACCTGTAAAGAGGTAATCCGTAAATATACGAACCATTTGGTTAAGCGAGAGCAGAGCCAAACTTGTTTGAGCTATGCCGAGCGTGAAAATGGCCGGATGAAATCCAACATTGTTTTCAAAAAAGAGGCTGTTATCCGCAGCAACTCTCTTTCTTGCACACGCACTGCCCTAAAAAAGCTGCAAACAATTTTCGGGCAAGTTCCCAATTCTCACGGTTTATACAATACCGGACTTTTGGCGTTTCTATTTCTCCCTGAATTAACCCTGCTTCTTTCAGTTCTTTCAAATGCTGCGAAACGGTTGCTTTAGCGATAGGCAGTTCTTCGTGAATATCACCGAAGAAGCAACTCTCTTGTTTTGCCAAAAAAGCAAGAATAGCCATTCGTGCCGGATGCCCCATTGCTTTGGCAAAACGAGCAATTTGTTCCTGTTCTGTTGTGTACTGTTTCTCTTTCACTTCATTTCTCCTTTTTCTTGTTTGTTGTTTGCAAAATTACGAACAATATTTGTGTTACCCAAATATATGCAGGGATTTTTTAGGAAAACATATAAATAGTTGATTTAGGTCAATTATGCCGTTCTATTCCCTAAATACATAAAACGTTGATTTTTAATAGATACAAATAATTCTTCGATGTTGCTTTCAAAGCACAATATGCCTAAAACAAACAAAGGGAAGGAATAATAATTTTCCTCCCCATGTTGTCGGCATTGGACTAACCAAAAATACCATTAGCCAGATTTACCGCTTCCGCTTTCTTCTCCATGTTCACGGAGGCATATACCTGTGTGGAAACAATGCTGCCGTGCCCCAATATCTTGCTGACCGAATAGAGTTCGGCACCTGCCGTTATCGCAAGCGTGGCTGCCGAATGGCGGCTGCTGTGGTAAGTGAAATCCTTTTCTATCCCTGCCTTCTCCTTGATGCGCCGCACATACTTCGCCACATTGTCGGGCTTCTTCACCAATGGGAAGATGATAATGTCCTCCCCGTTCTCCGGTCGGGGCGGCAGTAGGGATATGGCTAACTCGTTGAGTGGAACGGTTACAGGTCGCCCGGTCTTTTGCTGGACGATGGAAACCATCAGCACCTCGCCCGTGTCTTTGATGTCGCTCCAACGTAGCCGCTGCATATCCCCAAGCCGCAGCCCTGTCATACAGGAGAAGCCGAAAGCCTTTTGTACGGTTCGCTCCGCTTGCGTCCGTGTCTCGACGGCAAGAAAGCGTTTCAGCTCGTCCGTGGTCAGGTATTCACGGTGTTTGTCCGGTGCGTGGAACCTCTCTTCTTTGGCAAGGTCTTGAATGGGGTTGAATGGTATCAGCCCCTCACGCACCGCCTTGTTGAAGATAGCCTTTACCGTTTCCTCGAACAGAACAAGGGTAAAGTCTGCCAGTTTGCCGCCTCCCGACTTGATTTGACGGGGATTGCGGTATTCACGCATATATCTGAACAGGCCGCTTACCATGTCCCTGTCTACCTCTTTCAGCAGAATGTCCGTTCTCCTTGCCCGTTTCAGATAGGCGGCAATGCGTTTGCGTACAACGCCTTTGTGCTGTATCATCTTCTTGCAGTCGCCTTTCTCAATGGCGCATTGCAGATATTCGTCCCCCCAGCCGAGCCATGTCATCGTCTTTGCCCTCTCGTTTTCTTCCGGCTTCTTCTTGCTTTCAAAAGTCGGTGGATTGAGTATGCGTTGAGCCTGTATCTCCCGTGCCCTGTTGTAAGTCCGTTCATTGAGACTTTTGGCGTTGGGCGCATCGTCAGGAACGAGGTACAGGTGCAGGTTCTCCTTCTTGCGAAATCCTGTTTCATAATATTCCAAGTACAGGCTGCGGTTTCCGGCGGTCAGTTTCCTTTCTTTTATCTCCACTTTCATAGATTTTTCTCATTTATAGGTTATACGAACATATCATTTACGAGGTTCATGGTCTCGATTTTCTTCTTATCGACAATCTTTGCATAGACTTCCGTCATTCGGATGCTCTTGTGCCCGAGTATCTTGCTCACGGTGTAGAGGTCTGCCCCCAAGGTCAGCAACAGCGTGGCAGCGGTATGACGGCTGCAATGATAGGTGATGTGCTTCTGTATTCCGGCTTCCCGCATCCATTCGCCTAAGACCACTTCCACCGTGGTAGAGGTTATCCGCAGCTGATGGAAAACGGTGTCAATGTCTTTAGCTTTTCGGGGCATCCATTTCAGGGCTTCATCCGAGAGCGGGATAGTCACCCTGTTTCTGGTCTTGACCTGCTCATGCTCGATGTAGAGCGTCTTGCCATCCGCAGCCTTGTGTATCTCGCTCCATTTCAAAGTCATCATGTCGCTGTAACGAAGTCCGGTGAAGCAGGAGAACAGGAAAGCCTTTTTTACGATGTCATAGCGGCACGGCGTGGCTATCAACTGCCGCAATTCATCTATGGTAAGAAATTCACGCATGGCATTTGCCTTTTGCGGTTTCTCTTTGGTTTCCAACAGCTTGAACGGATTGCGGTCAATCAGCCCATCCCTTACCGCCTTGCTCAGTGCGGCAGCCAGACGATTGACGAAGATACGGCAGGTGGTACTTCCCAGCGTCTTTTTCCCGTTGTTGAAGGTGCAGGTTTTCAGAAAGGCGATGAAGCCCTTGCAGAAATCCTTATCGACTTCCGTCAGGGCGAGGTCGGGCTTGCCTATATGTAATAGGTATTGCTCCACCCTTGCCTGTGCGTTGCGTTTAGACCGCATACTTGCCGGAGAAAGACCGCAGTCCTCCGTGGTGTATTGTTCCACCCATGCGCTGAGCGTCATCTTCGACTTCTTCACGTCTTCCCAGTTCACAATCCCCTGTTGCTGGATGTCAAGTATGCGCTGTGCCTTGATTTGCTCTGCCAGCTTACGGGTATTCGCATTTTGCAACTTCGCAGCGGAACTGACTTCCGGCACAAGGTAGAGTTTCAGCCCCTCTTTCTTCCTCGCACCCCTGTAATAGATGTCGAGATAGAGGCTCACATTACCGTCATTGAGCCTTTTCTCGCGTATGCGTACAGGCTCTTTCATTTTGATTTCTTTCTTCTTTCGTCCCATTTTCTATCTGTGTTATCTTTTTCTTCGATTTGTTACTATATTGTTTATCAGTTACTTACACCCAATGCAAAGATAATTCAAGACGAGACAAAAATGGGACAAAACAGGCGCTTTTATATCCAAAATTAGGCAAATATAACAATGCAGTCAAAAATCAGCCTTGTATCATAACTAATTATAAATCAGTTAGATTTACCCTATTTTGTTCGATTTCTTTTTATATGGTTTTACCCGCTTGTGATAATTGGTGGTTACTGGTGGATCTTGCAGATGTGTATGGCACTGGCAGCCCTGTTCGCTATCGTGATGGCGGCAGGCATGGCGTATAAGATGATGGTGAAGCACGAGCCGCTGGACGTGATGAAACTGTTTCGTCCCCTGGCTATCTCTATCATCCTGTGCTGGTGGTATCCACCGGCCGATACGGGCATGGCAGGCAGCGGAAGCAACTGGTGTGTCCTCGACTTTCTCTCCTACATACCGAACTGCATCGGCTCGTACACGCACGACCTCTATGAGGCGGAAGCCGCCCAGATAGCGGATAAGTTCGAGGAAGTGCAGGAGCTTATCCATGTACGCGACACGATGTACAACAGCCTGCAGGCACAGGCGGATGTCGCCCACACGGGTACGTCCGACCCGAACCTGATTGAGGCGACCATGGAGCAGACCGGCGTGGACGAAGTGACGAATATGGAGAAGGATGCGGCGGAATTGTGGTTTACATCGCTGACAGCAGGTGTTGTCGTGGGAATAGACAAAATCATCATGCTGATTGCGCTGATCGTATTCAGAATCGGTTGGTGGGCGACTATCTACTGTCAGCAAATCCTGCTTGGTATGCTGACCATTTTCGGCCCGATACAGTGGGCTTTCAGCCTGCTTCCGAAATGGGAAGGCGCGTGGGCGAAGTGGCTGACAAGGTATCTGACAGTGCATTTCTATGGGGCAATGCTCTACTATGTAAGATTGCGATATTTTATAACTATCTGTATATCAGATATGAAGTATTGTATATTTAGGCTTGCGCAACAAAGCTGCAACAAAAATATCATAAAATGTTGCGTCTGTTTTTGGGAGTGTTTTCAGCCTGCCATAACCAAACTCCGGGAGTGCAAATGTTAAATCTGCATTTTTCGCTATGGCTACTTGACTGGCATTTCAATCTTTCTTCTTATTCCCTGCCGTGGCAGATATTTGTCCGACGGAAATCGACATATAAAGATGTGGCGAAGATAATAAATTTCTGCCGGATTACAAGCCTTTATACAAACGAAATGTGAGAAAAGGGATTGACGATTCTGTCAAGTATTCATGTGGCATAAAAGTACTGGAAATGCCACATGAAATTGCCGCAAAATTGTTCGTATAATACACTGTAATGCATTAATAAACAGTGCGTTAAATCGGTTTTAAGTCCTTGCTTTCCGATAGTTTTCAACTTAACTTTGCCCTGACTAATCAAACCGGAAAGAGTAAAAAGCAAATAGAGACAAAGTAACATTTATTAAATAACGACTATGTGTAAAAAAGAACAGAACCCGAACGAAACCGCCTCGCTCCAAAAGACGGTGGACGGATTGAAAAAGGAGTTGGAGAAAGTAAAGAGCGTTGTCTATGCCGCAAAAGAAGTCCTTAACCTTGAAGAAGCGGCTCTGTTCCTCGGTATCTCCAAAAGTTCACTCTACAAGATGACGCATAACCAAATCATCCCGTATTTCAAGCCTAACAACAAAATGGTGTATTTCGAGAAGACGGAATTGTTGAAATGGCTGCGGCAAAATCCGGTTGCCTCACAGAGACAGATTTCAGAAGAAGCGAGAGCGATCATGCGCAACCTTGCGGGTAAAGACTAACCTTTTCATCAAAATCCACGTATGACAGAAAACGATAATCCCAATCTTTCTTTTGACAGCCTTCCCCGGACGGTGGCAGAGCTTCATACGAAAATAGACCGTCTTACGGCTATGCTTGAACGGTTCATTTCCTCTGCCGACACTAAACCTTTGCCGGAGATAATGACGGTGGAAGATGTCTCCGCCATGCTCTGCAAATCCGTTTCCACTATCTATGCGATGACTTCCGAGCATAGAATACCCTACCGCAAACAGGGCAACAAGCTCTATTTCCTACGCCCGGAAATAAACGCATGGCTCTCAGCTTCAATCGTACCGAAAGACACACCGAAGCGCAGACGCAAACCGCACGACAACGGAAATGTAGATGAAATATTGTCCGTACCGGAATGTATTGCAGAAGCGAATGCCGACGGGAACGGTGCGGACGTGGTGGAAAACAGTGCAGAAAACAGTGCTGTCGCTTCGCAAGAGGAACAAGGGTATTCCTCTTATTCTATCGAGCGCAGGACACATTCAAAAAGCGGTGCGACACTTTTCGCCGTGTTGTTCTCAAATGAAATCGAGGCTGCCGGAGAAAGAAAGTTCGTCCAGACCGCACGTGATTTTCATGGCTACTGGAGCGACTTCGGTAGTGGTGGTTACATCTTCAACACACAGCAGGACGCTGAAAGTTTTGCAGAAACGATAACGACAAGAGGGAAAGAAAAAAATCAGAGCGTATGAAAGGGCTTTCCTTTTCTTTTTCCCCTCTGTTTTCATTCCCCTGCGCTATCCCAGTGCGGTGAAAGCAGTTGCATCAGTCTGTCTGCCACCTTCCCGAATAGCGCATGTCGTACAGTCCCCAATGCCCCAGCTTGCTGAACGGGTGGCACTCCCTAACAGACGGAAGGCTGTTTGGGGAATTAGGCTCCCCCTCGGTGGCAGACGGGCAAGCCCGCTTACATGCTACAACTGGCAGGGTATCTGTGCCGGAATCGGGGCGAATTTTCTCCGGTTGTACATTCCTTACGTGCAGTTTCCGGGTTGATATGCCGCAATGCGCTCGGTCAGGAACGGGGAATAAGGATGTTTTCGGATGATTACGGGCATTTTCTCCCGCTTCTTGTAAGTTTATACTTCGCCTCGTTTTCTTTCTTCTGTGGGCTTCCTATGCACTCTCTGCTCATCGGATTTGCATTTAACCGTGTGCGGTCATATCGTTTGAATAGTATATGACCGTCAAGGGCATTGCAACCCGATTCGGTCTGTCGCCACGTTTGCCAATATCAGAACCTCTCCGGGGAGCAAGTATAGGTTTTGTGTCCCACAAAACCACCGGCTGTGCCGGAGAGCAGCCGGACACTCCGGCAGGGGAACTGGTAGCATAAGCAGAGGAGAGGGAAAATGGGACAACAACGAACTAAAACGATGATTTGTAACACACGAAAAAAAGGCAATAAAACAAGTGGTTAGAAATGTAACTTTCTATCGTCTTTTTACATAATCATCGTTATATTTGTATTGCTTTAATATTTAATCAAAAACTAAACAATGCTCCACACTTTAGGCAGACTTCTGGTCTAAGTTTTCCTCCTACAAGATGTCCTCCCATATTTACACCGATTATCCAACCTCTATTAGTTTGGCGTTCAATGCCAACTTGAACAGTTGTTGCAAAGCCATTTAACGATTGTGAAGTGCTGTTTTCTGAAACTTTCAGTTCTTCTCCGAAACCGTAGCCGATAAGTATGTCGGCATATATCCACTTATTACCTCCGTTGTAGAGGTATATTCCTGGACCTACCCCTATCATGTATTCGCGTAATGTGTGTTTGAGATTTGTTATTTCTCCGGCATATAGCCCCTTGTAACTACCGTTATTAATGCCACAGTGCATTAGAGCAGCAATGAAATATCTCTCATCAAAAGCATAACGGATACCCATATTCAAACTGGTTCCGGATTTCTTGCTCATATCTGGGAATAATTCATACCCACCTTGCAGCTCAATGTGGGTATAGCCTACTTGAGCGAAACTGTTAGTCCCTACGTAGAGAAATAACGGAAAAAGCAGAAATAACTTCAGTTTCATTTTTTGTCAGGGTTGTACAAATCCGCAATCTTTTGCAAATCATCAGGTTCAATCTCTTTATTTTCGAGCTTCGCACACAAATTTGGATCATCTTCGAGATACTTCATAAGCTGGGTACGCCAATGTTTATTCCCGCTACCTTTGTAACCAATAATATATCCGTTTTCTTCTCCTGTTTTACGTGCTATATAGATAATCTCCCCATTTGTTACACTGGTAATTACAAGTGAACCGTTTTTGGGAATGCTGTATTTATAGCTGCAACAGTAGAATTCAACATGATCACCTTGCGCCTCCACAGCCATCCATTGTGGCTTTATCGTTTTCTCTTTTTTTGTAGAGAACATTTTGTTTGTCTTATATGGAAGACATACGAGATAATGGCATTTATCAGTATGTGTCTTTTTCCATACCCCAAGTACTGCAATATCTGTATTCTTTAATTTGATTTTTTCTCCATTTTCTGTTTTGATATGAATATTTTCTGTATTGCATTTTGGCATTTTGACACGTCCTACATATTCAGTACCATTTTTCATTATAATACGTCCTTCTTCATGGTCGGTAGCGTCTTTTACTATGCCATAAATCTGGCAACTACTTAACAAAGGAATTGCGATACAGAGCAATCCGAAATTCTTGATTTTTTTCATAATCATATCTTTTTAGCGTTTTAATATTATTAGTGCTTTTCTTGTCCAGAGAAGTATAAGCGGGTATAAATTTATATAATTCTATGCAAATAGCAATAAAACAAGCAGAAAAAAAATAGCGATAATGCTAAAAAAATAATGTTCCAATGTTATGATTGTTGAGCGCTCAATGTTATAATAGTCTGATTATCAATAGATATACTTCTCTGGACAAGAGAATGCAATTTTAGAAATGTTAATGGAAGATAAATCCTCGATAATAATCGAGGGCGTAAGTAAGGTGTTTTTGGAAAATAGATTGTAACTACGATAAGAGGGAAAAGGTAAATTCTCTTGCACATGAAAATAAAAACATCGAGGTAATTGAATGTTGCCCCGGTGTTTTTCTATTTTAATAGTTTACGTTCGCCGTCGCTGTTCTCCAATACTTTCATCTGTTGAATGGCTATCTGATTGAGTTTGACAAGCCTTTCGCCCTGCGATATGCCTTGCCCGATAAACACGGCATTGAGGTTTTCCATATTGGAAAGGCAGATCAATTCATTGATAGAAGCATAGTCCCGGATATTTCCTTTCAGTTCGGAGTGTTGTTCACGCCACATCTTGGCGGTCATGCCGAACATTGCCACATTCAGCACATCCGCTTCATCGGCATAGATAATACTGGCTTGTTTGGCTGTCACCTCGGCAGGAATAAGGTTCTGTTTTATGGCATCGGTGTGTATGCGGTAGTTGATTTTCGATAGTTCCCGTTTTGCAGACCAACCGAGCAAAGTTTGCTCTTGCTCTTTCAAACGTTGAAATTCCTTCAACAGATACAGTTTGAATTGGGGTGAAACCCAAGATGCGAACTCAAACGCAATATCCTTATGGGCATAAGTGCCGCCATACCGTCCTGCTTTTGCTATAAGCCCCCTCGAATTAGTCTTTTCAGTCCACTGCTTTACTGAAAGGACAAACCGATTCAATCCCGCTTCATTTTTAATTCCCTCGAATTCGGGGGAATTAAAATCCGGATTGTACATCTCTTCCCATATTCCAAGAAACTCGATTGTATTTTTATTGCGCAGCCATTTTTCAATCAGAGCCAAACCGTTTTCAATGTTACGCACCATATCCGTCAATGATATGTAGTCTTTATCATCGTGGTTGATGATAGTTATTTCTGTGTTTTGAACTTTAATTTTTGCCATTTGTAATTGTCGTTTAGGGTTTCTTCAGTTGCAAAGGTAGTTACAATCCGTTGAATTACTACTGAAAGGTTACAATCTATATTGAAAAATACTCCGAAATTCGGTTTACTGCTTCTATTTTGGTTTCCGTTACCACATCGGCATATATCTGTGTCGTGTGTATATCGCTATGACCGAGCAGCTTACCAACCGTATAGAGGTCGCCCCCGGCTGCCAATGACAGCGTGGCGAACGTGTGGCGGCTGGTGTGGTAGCTGACATTCTTTTCTATTCCGGCGGCTGCGGCTGACTTTTTAAGACATCTGTCGCAGGCACTTAGGCACGTCATATCGAATACCCTTTGCCCCGGTTTGCAACCGTTTCTATCCGGCAACCATTTCAACGCCGATTGGTTCAGTGGTATTGTTATCTGTTTCCCGGTCTTTCGCATCGCATGGATTGAAACCACCAACCCGCTATCGACTTGCTTTATATCCCGCCATGCCAACGTGCAAACATCGCTATACCGCAATCCGGTGAAACAGCAAAACATAAACGCCCGTCTGGTCGTTTCATTGGTGGTTGGAGCGTCAGCAAGCGCAAGCAATTCCTCTTTCGTAAGGTATTCCCTTTCGGACTGGGCTTTGGCGATTCGTTCGTGCTTACCCAAAGCATAGAAAGGATTGCTGTTCATTATTCCCTCTTTTACCGCCGCATTGAGCATACGCACCAGTGTTGTCTGATGAAGATGCAGCGTGTGTTGCGACATCTCTTTCGGGCTGTCCGGTGATTTGGTATTCCGGTAGGTGTTTTTCATGAAGTCGAGCAGTCCGATGACAAACTTTTTGTCGATTTTTGACATCAGGTAACGAGGTCTGCGGCGGTACTGCAAATACTCCTTTATTATATTGACCGTAGAGCGGTGGTTACGATAAGTCGATTGGGAGTAAGACGGGTTGCGTCTAATCCCCTCGATATAATCATTAAGCCAGTCGGCAAAAATCCGTTTGGGTAATTGGATTGATTTACCGCCGTCTGTTTCCGTTTCGTCCTCGTCAATGCCGAGCAGCCGTTTTGATTTTATCTCGTTCGCCTTTGCCATAGATGCGTCATTGAGCCGCCTTGCGTCGGGCGCATCGTCCGGCACGAGGAACAAGTTAAGGTACTCGCTCCACCTTTCCCCCTTTTCGTAGAAATCGAGGTATATCGAGCGGCTTCCCGTTTTCAGTGTTCTTGTACGTATGGTTATTTTCATCTGTTTCCCTCTGTTTATGGTTATTTTGAAAAGAAGTCGTCAACAAGCCCCACCGTTTCCACTTTCTTCTGATCCACTATCTTGGCGTAAATGGATGTCGTGTTCACGTTGGAATGTCCGAGCAGCTTCGATACAGTATATATATCCACTCCGAGCGTCAGCAACATTGTAGCGTATGTATGCCTCGCACAGTGGTAGGTTATATGCTTGGTTACTTTTGCGTCCTGCATCCATTTTTCTATGTTCCGTTCGATATTCGATGTCCCGGCAGGCAATGTGAAAATCGGTTCTTCGGGGTTCTCTTTTGGGTTCAGGCAGTCGATAGCCTCTTTCGACAACGGTACGTTTATCAGTTTTTGCGTCTTCTGCATCCTTGTTCTTATAAACAAGGTCTTGCCGTCGGGAGCCTTGACAATCTTGTCCCATGTCAGCGAGCGCACATCGCTAAGACGAAACCCGGTAAAGCAGGAAAACAGAAATGCCCGCTTCACATCTCCGTGCGGGCAGGGAGTTGACATAACCGCTTTCATTTCTTCCAGTGTGAGATATTCCCTCATGCTTTCCGACGGCTGGTATTTCTCTTTTGAGCTTATGGATTTCAGGGGGTTGGCAGACAGAATGCCGTCCCGTACCGCCTTGTTCAGCGCACCGTTCAAAACCGCCTGATGATGATGCGCAGCCCCGTTGCTTATAACACTGCCGTCCTTGCGTACATCGTTCTTTGCATAGCGCAAAAAGTCTATGAAGCCCCGGCAGAAATCAATATCCACGTTTGCCAATACAATATCCGGGCGGTTGGTTTCTTTTAGATACGTTTCGATTTTCAGCCGCAAATCACGCCTGCCTTTAAGAGTAGATGTAGAGAAACCGAATTTCTCCTGCTCGTATTCTTTCAGGAAATCGACAAGCGTAATGCATGACCTTTTCACCTTGTCCCACTGGCGTACACCATGATTCTGCAATGCTAAGATACGTTCGGCTTTGATTTTGTCCGCCACCTGCCTTGCATGGATATTCTGTTGGCGGTCAAGCGGTGTCGATTCGGGCACAAGGTACAAACCGAGCGATTCAACCTTGCGCACTCCCTTTACATAGACATCGAGATACAAACTCATGTTTCCGTTAGCCAGTTTACGCTGGCGAACCCGAACGGGTTCTTTTACTTTCTGTACTTTCTTCGGTCTTGCCATGATATTTTTCCTTTCTTGATATTTCTCTTTCCGCAGGCAGATTTTCCCCTACCTTACAAGTACAAAGATAGCTATAATATCTGTATCACGCAACAAATACGCAACAAAATATCACTAAAACAACGCTGAAAAATGCTTTTATAGATAAAATCGGAAAGATATATAAATACATAATATACAGTATATTATATTACTTTTCTTTCCTTTAATATGATTATAATTTCCGTATTGAAACCCTATACTATGTCGGCTTTTATGTATTATTATTGTTTGACATCGTATTGTGCATACAAGTGGAGAACCTGACGGCGATAACAGCCAGCGAGCAGACGATGGCGGCTTACCTGCAAAACTCGTTCTTCTCGGCGGGCTACCTGATGGCGGCAAGTATCGTGGCCCTGAAATGCCTGAACCTCGTGCCCGACCTTGCGGCATGGATGATACCGGAAGGCGACACGGCTTTCTCTACCCGAAACTTCGGTGAGGGCGTGGCGCAACAGGCCAAGATGACGGCGACGGGAGGTATCGGCTCGATGATGAGATAATAACCTAAATAATTCAAGAAGAAATGAATGTACAAAAGAAAATTGAGAAATGGTACCAAGACAGACGGTTCGTGCGCTACGTGAATGAGCGCATATGTGAAGAGCTCCGTCATGTATCGAAACAGCCCGATCCGAAATTCAAGGAACTGGACGAAGCCTTTGACCGGGACGACCGGTATATCGTCCCACTGGTGACTTACCTGACCTACCGCCTGCAACTGGCCAAGTTGCAGAAAAACGCCAAGCAACGCAGACGTGGCATCTGGTGGGTGTTCGTACAGGTAATCATACTGGGACTTTATACGGAGATCTCTACCAAGGAATTAGAGAAACTCCGAATGAAGCTACTCGAAGCGATCATGCCGATGCTGCATGATGAATACATCCGATTGTCGAACAAGAAGAAATAGTAAAATCGCATGGTTATCAAACATTTAGAAAACAAAATCCGATTAGTGGGGATTATCTGCACGGCTTTCCTCGTGGGGTGCGTCATCATCAGCGTGTCGAGTATCTGGACGGCGCGGACGATGGTAACGGATGCACAGAAGAAGGTGTACGTGCTGGACGGCAATGTGCCTATCCTCGTGAACCGCACGACAATGGACGAGACACTGGACGTGGAGGCCAAGAGCCATGTGGAGATGTTCCACCACTACTTCTTCACCCTTGCGCCGGACGACAAATACATCCGCTACACGATGGAGAAAGCCATGTATCTGGTCGACGAAACGGGATTGGCGCAATACAATACCCTGAAAGAAAGGGGATTTTATTCCAACATCTTGGGTACGAGCGCAGTGTTCTCCATCTTTTGTGACAGTATCGCCTTCGACAAGAAGAGTATGGAGTTCACTTATTACGGGCGGCAGCGCATCGAACGCCGGAGCAACATCCTGACGCGCGAACTGGTTACGGCGGGACAGCTCAAACGTGTGCCGCGAACGGATAACAACCCGCACGGGTTGCTTATCGTCAACTGGCGCACGCTGCTGAACAAGGACATCGAGCAAAAAACGAAAAGCAATTACTAAATCATCAAGGATATGAATATCAAAGGATTCAGGCGGATGCTGTTCGGCGAGAAGATGCCGGATAAGAACGATCCGCAATACAAGGAACGCTACGAGCGTGATGTGGCGGCCGGGCGCAAGTTTGCCAGGGCGACGCGCATCGACAAGATGGCGGCCAAGGTGCAGGGCTTCGCCAACGCACACCGGACACTGTTTCTGGTGCTCGTTTTCACCTTCGTCATCGGGGTATTCGCATGGAACGCCTACCGCTTGGTGGCAGTGTACCGGTACAGTCCTGCACACCGCACTGCAACGGAGATGCAGGATTCGGTGCTGCGTCAGCGGCACAAATTGTTGCAAGAAGGCGAAATGAGGGAGAATAAAAATAGGGAGTACGAACCGAAGTAAAAATGTGCTATGAAGATATTAGAGAAAATCAACTTCCGCCAGCCGAAGTATATGCTTCCTGCCATCCTTTATTTCCCCTTGCTCGGCGCGTCTTATTTCATCTTCGACCTGTTTCACACGGAAACGATGGAGATACAGGACAAGACATTGCAGACAACGGAGTTTCTGAACCCCGAACTGCCGGGAGCTCAAATCAAGGACGACGGCATAGGGAGCAAGTACGAGAACATGGCGAAAGCATGGGGTAAGATACAGGATTACTCCGCAGTGGATAACATAGAACGGGAAGAGACCGATAACAACAAAGAAGAGTATGAATCGCAATACACGCAGGACGACATCGCCCTGCTCGACGAACAACAGCAGGAAAAAGCTGCGGCAGCGGAAATTGCCGATGCCAAAAAGCGAGAGCAGGAAGCACTCGCGGAACTGGAAAAAGCACTCGCCGAAGCGAGGTTGAGAGGACAGAATGCCGTGATGTCGGCCGATACGGATACTGCCGCAACCGTTCCGGCACAGGACAGAGTGGCCGAGGGTACGGTTTCCGAAGAAAGCCGTTCGGTCAAAGCCCCGTCCGAGGACGAACCGCCCAGCGAGGTGGTACGCAAGGTAAAGACCACCTCGGACTACTTCAATACACTGGCGAAAGACGCCCGTGAGCCGAAACTCATTCAAGCTATTATTGACGAGGACATCAAGGCGGTGGACGGCTCGCGTGTTCGGCTGCGCCTGCTCGACGATGTGGAGATAAACGAGTGCATCGTGAAACGGGGCTCGTACCTGTATGCCACGGTGAGCGGTTTTTCATCCGGACGCGTGAAGGGCGACATCAGCAGTATCCTCGTGAATGACGAGCTGGTGAAGGTCAGTCTCACGCTCTACGACACGGACGGCATGGAGGGGCTGTATGTCCCCAACAGCCAGTTCCGGGAGACGAGCAAGGATGTGGCCGGCGGTGCGATGTCGGGCAATATGAGCATGAGCACCGGCACTTACGGGAACAGCCTTGCACAATGGGGAATGCAGGCAATGAACAATGCCTACCAAAAGACGAGCAACGCCATCAGCAAGGCCATCAAGAAAAACAAGGTGAACCTGAAATACGGGACGTTCGTGTATCTGGTGAACGGACGGGAAAAACGGAATTAAAACCCCGATGGTATGGAAATAGATCTATCGAAATATCATAAAGGTACGGACGGCTTGTATTATGAGGATTACATAACTCCCGATAAGGCCGGGACATTCACGGGCAAACTCGTGAGTACCGAATGGTGGCATCACGGGGGGACGGTTCGCCCTGATATGCAATTTCCAGACAGAAGACGACCGGAGAATCGCCTTGTTCGCTTTCCAAAAATATACCGGCTTTTACGGCCCAAGATATGGGGAGGTCGATTTCAAACATGTGGAAAAGAACACCCTTTGGGAGTGTGAAATCCAAACGACCCGGACGGGACGCTGTACCTGGGCAAGAGCCCGGCAGATTCAGGAAGAACCTGCATATGGCAACGATGCGAAATGAGGGAAAAAGAGAAAAAGAAAATCATAGAAATCAATAGAAACAAGACATGAATATGAATTTGAAGAAAATCGGAACGTCATTTCTTCTGGCGGCAGGATTGCTTGGGGCACGGAACGTGCAGGCGCAGACGACCTACGAGGAAATGGAACAACTGACGGTGAACGAGCAGATAACGACCGTCATCACGGCATCGGAACCGGTGCGTTTCGTGGATATTTCCACCGACAAGGTGGCAGGCGACCAGCCTATTGACAACATCATCCGGCTGAAGCCCAAGGAGGCGGGACACGAGGACGGCGAGGTGCTCGCTGTCGTCACCATCGTGACGGAACGCTACCGCACGCAATACGCGCTGATCTACACCACCAGGATGAAGGAGGCGGTAACGGACAAGGAAATCCTGCTGCAAGAGCGGGAGGCGTACAACAATCCGGCCGTGTCGATGTCCACCGCCGACATGACACGCTTCGCCCGGCGTATCTGGAACTCGCCCGCGAAGGTCCGCAATGTGGCTACTAAAGCGCACCGTATGGTGATGCGCCTGAATAATATCTACTCGGTGGGCGACTATTTCTTTATCGACTTCTCCATCGAGAACAGGACGAACATCCGTTTCGACATCGACGAGATACGGGTGAAGCTGGCGGACAAGAAGCTCTCCAAGGCGACCAACGCGCAGACCATCGAACTGACGCCCGCACTGGTATTGGAGCGGGGAAAGACGTTCCGGCATGGCTACCGTAATGTGATTGTCGTAAAGAAGCTGACCTTTCCCAACGGCAAGCTGCTGACCATCGAAATGACAGAAAAGCAGATCAGCGGTCGGAATATCAGCCTGAACATCGACTATGAGGATGTGCTGGCGGCGGATTCATTCAATGCGGATTTATTGGAGGAGGAATGAATATGGGAAAGACGATGAGAATCACCCTGCTGCTTGTGCTTGCCTGCACAGGCTTCGCCACCCATGTACACGCGCAGCGTAACAGCGGCCGCCTCTCGCTCGGAGCGGGGCTGCTCTACAAGAACGGCATGGACGTAACGCTCGCCTACGAACATGAGATGAACTACCGCCATGCGTGGGAGTTCTTCGCCAACGGCTACCTGCAATGGGAGAAGTGCGCCTCGTGCGGTCATATCTGCCCGGAATCCTTTTGGAAGAACTACCGCAGCTACGGCTTCGGCGTGGCCTACAAGCCGTGCGTAGTGCGTGGGCGCAACCACTACGGCAGCCTGCGTATCGGAGCTTCGGCAGGCAGCGACACGAAGAAGTTCCTCGGCGGCCTGCACTTCGGCTACGAGCATAACTATGTGTTGCGGTCGGGATGCACGTTGTACTGGCAGGTAAAGAGCGATATGATGATAAAGGGAGCGGATCTGTTGCGGACAGGTGTCGTGCTGGGAGTGAAACTGCCGATAAGGTAAGGGAATAACGAATCATATAAAAAAGAAATGATGATACGAAAGATACAATGGATCATAGTGGCGGCGACGGCGGTGCTGTGTGCCGCCTGCGACGCGCATATCGACGTGCCCGATACGGCGGTACGTCCCGGCCATGTGCTTTGCGAGGACGGCACGGCGTTGTCCTACTCGCAGTATGAACTATCGGGAAAACGGGCGATAGCCGTCGTCTTCGACACTCGGCTGCGCGACGGAACGGAAGGAAACGGCTATGCGGTTTACCTGTGGG
>OLOD01000481.1_pt1 | contig 31528 bp, 29 predicted proteins | sample 1671921 | NCBI WGS metagenome assembly OLOD01 (sample SAMEA3136626, study PRJEB25190) | human gut metagenome | biome: human gut; feature: human-associated habitat; material: faeces | place: Austria | collected 2013
CTCCAAGTCCCCAGAACTTACAGTTGATTGTTCCTTCTGGTGTTGTAACCAGTGGTGCACCAACTTCAAGTGAAAGATTTGTAACATCATCGTTGATACCGATTGTAAATCTTTCTTTGTCTGCGTTGTTGAATACCGCAACGATCTGTGCAGGTGTTGTATCTTTTGATCCTAATCCGTAACGTCCGCCGTTAACCGGTACTGCATCGAACTTAGATCCCTTTAATGCAGAAACAACATCCAGGAATAATGGCTCTCCCTGAGCTCCTGGTTCTTTTGTTCTGTCAAGTACATTGATGTATTTTACTGTGTCAGGAATTGCATCAATTAATGCCTGTGCACAGAATGGTCTGTAAAGACGAACCTTAACAACACCAACTTTTTCCCCAGCTGCTGTTAAGTAATCGATTGTCTCTTCGATTGTGTCACATACAGAACCCATAGCAATGATAATTTTCTCTGCATCTGCTGCTCCGTAGTAGTTGAAGAGTTTGTAGTCTGTTCCGATCTTCTCGTTAACTTTATCCATGTACTCCTGTACGATAGCCGGCATAGCGTCGTAGTATGGGTTACATGCTTCTCTTGCCTGGAAGAAGATATCCGGGTTCTGAGCTGAACCTCTCTGGCATGGGTGATTTGGATTCAGTGCATGATTTCTGAATGCATCGATTGCGTCCATATCTACCAGATCTTTCAGATCTTCATAATCCCATGTCTCAATCTTCTGAATCTCGTGTGATGTACGGAATCCATCGAAGAAGTTGATAAATGGAAGTTTTCCTTTTAATGCTGCGCAGTGTGCAACTGGTGTTAAGTCCATAACTTCCTGTACGCTGGATTCGCAAAGCATTGCTGCACCAGTCTGACGACAGGCGTAAACATCAGAGTGATCTCCGAAGATATTCAGTGCGTGGCTTGCAAGCGCACGAGCGGATACGTTAAATACTCCAGGAAGCTGTTCTCCTGCTACTTTATATAAGTTAGGAATCATTAACAGAAGTCCCTGTGATGCTGTAAATGTTGTTGTCAGAGCACCAGCAGAAAGAGATCCGTGTACTGCTCCTGCAGCACCAGCTTCTGACTGCATCTCTGTTACCTGAACAGTCTGTCCAAATATGTTCTTTCTTCCTTCTGTAGCCCATTCATCTACATGTTCCGGCATAACGGATGATGGTGTAATAGGGTAAATTGCTGCAACTTCTGTATATGCATATGAAGCATGAGCTGCGGCCTGGTTACCATCCATGGTCTTCATTTTTCTTGCCATTTTCGTTGTTCCTCCTTGATAATAGTACAAATCATATATTGACGTGTATGGTTTTATTATATCTCCTGTATCATCAAAAGTCTAGCGATTCCGACTGTTATTTTGTTCATTTTTTGGTACAAATACAGATTCTCGTATCATTTTGTCGGCATATTTGCCCATAAAACCGAGAATAAATCTCAAATTCATTTGGAAAGAATATGCTTAATAAGCACATACATCACAATCGCAAATGCAAATAAATACCCAATCGCACCAATTGCCGGGATCCCGCAGATCTTCGGGCTCATATTGGTAGTGCAGATAATGCTTGAACTGATCAGCAATGCCATCACCCACAATCCCATTACCACATTCCGCACCAGACGCCTCAGTAACTGTGCCAGATCGTTGGATGCATGCAGATCCAGGTTGACTCTTGTCTGACCTTTCATCAGACCATGCAGTGCATCCGCTGCAAGTCCCGGGACTTCTACTGCTTTATGCATCGAACGGTAAAGATTCTTTCCTGCATGTTTTAATTCTTTTTTCCAATCCAGATCTTTCCACATACTCTCTGAAATATGTCTGGATGCGATCTCGATCATTTTGATCTGTGGAGCAATGTCTGCAAGCACGCCTTCCATGTTAGTCAATCCTCTTGCCAGCATCGTCAGACCATGCGGCATACGGATCTTATTTTCCTTCATCACTTCCATAAGATCCATCATCACTTCTGCAACATCGATCTCTCCCATATCTAAGGACCCATACTTCGACATCAGTTCACTGATATCTTCATACAATACGCTCTGATCTGGTTTCTCTTTAAATTCACCCAGTGCCATGACCGCTTCCTGGATCATGCCGATATCATTTTCTGCAATGCCGCGGATTGCTTTTCCAATCAGTTCTTTATCCCGTTCGGTCAGTCTTCCCATCATTCCCATATCGATCCATACAATCTTGCCATCCTGGATCTTTACATTTCCCGGGTGGGGATCTGCATGGAAGAAACCGTCTTCCATCACCTGTTTGATATAATTATCGATCAGCTTGATCCCGATCTCTTCCAGATCGTATCCGCCTGCCAGAAGTTTCTCTTTATCATCGATTGCAGGCCCTTCGATGTATTCCATGACCAGCACATGCATGGTTGTATATTCCTGATATAGTTTCGGTGTTCTTACATATACGACATCCGCATTCCGTCTGGCAAACTCTTCCATATTCGATGCTTCGGTGAGAAAATTCATCTCTTCCCGTGTCACATTCCAAAGTTCATCCAGTACCTGGTCGAAGTCAGCCATTCCTTTCAGACTGATCGGCGGCATCAGCTTTACTGCCTTCCGAAGGAGTCCGATATCTCTTGCCATAATTTCATAAATGCCTGTTCGCTGAACCTTGATAACAACCTGTTCACCGCTGAGCAGTTCTGCTCTGTGGACCTGTGCAATGGATGCTGATCCCAGTGGTGTATCGGAAATAAATGCAAATATTTCATTCCACGGACAACCATATGCCTGTTCGATTACTTCTTTTACTTCCGGAAATTCCATCGGAGTTACTTCTGAACGCAGACACATCAGTTCATCACAATACCTTTTCGGTAAAATGTCTGAATGCAGTGACATAATCTGACCGATTTTAATATAAGTAGGCCCCAGATCCTCCAGTATCATCCGGAGTTTCTGAGGCGTAATTCCCCTGGTGATTCCATATTTATGAAGTACGGATGTAATCTCCTTTAACCTGGTACGGTATTCTTTGGATTCTCCCTTACTCATGAACCTGTTCCTCTTTAAATGTCTTCGTTCTCAGCTGTCTCTTCTTCCGCTGCTTTCTCTGCCGCATCTTCGCATACGGATTCGTCTGCCACATCTTCTACCGTCTCTGCAGCTTCAAATTCTTCCTGTTTTTTCTCCATCTCATCAATTCTCTGTTTCAACAATGCCATCTGTTCCGGAGTCATCTTATCCAAAAGCTCATCCAGTTCTTCTGGTGAAGATGTTTTTACTTTTACATTCACTTTTTCTTTTACTGTCGACTTGATGTTATGCTTAAGTTCTTCATTCAGTGCTTTGCCCTGTTCAACAGTCAGCTCCCCCTTTTTCACCATCTCATCCAGAAGTTCTTTTGATTTCTCTCCTGTGACTGCAACTGCTCCGATTCCTGCAAGTAATACTTTCTTTAATCCGCTTCCTAATTTTTCCATAGGTCGTTCTCCTTTCGATGTCTATATAGACAGGCTTTCCAAAAGCTTTGGAATAAATATGATCATCCCTGCAATTGCTGCCATGATTGCCGCGATCAGTACTGCTCCGGCCGCCGCATCTTTGGCAAGCTTTGCAAGCGGCTTTCTCTCTTTCGTGACCAAATCGACCACTGCTTCTACCGCCGTATTCACCATTTCCAATGCCATGACCAGACCAAACAATGTCAGGCAGATACACCACTCTACCGGTGTAATATGAAATACGAATCCTGCGATCACCACACAAACCATTGCCACACAATGAATCTTCATATTCCGTTCCTTCGTTACCACTGCAAATATTCCGGCAAATGCATAGCCGAAGCTTTTATACAATGGATCTTTCTTTTGTTTCTTCATTTTTGCACCTGTCCTTTGTTTTCTTACATTTTAACACATTTTGCACAAATTTACACAAACATTGTATGTATTTTGTTTTATTTTAGAAATAATACGGACTTTTAAAGAAAAGTATGACCTTTTATAAATTCTGCATCCAGCATAATTTTTCTATCAAAATAAGAGGACAAAAATAAATACAGGGATTCTGCTTCTTATACCAAAATCCCTGTATTTTATCACCATATGCTCTACAGAACTTATATTCTATTATACATTCTCTACATTCATTCCTTTGAGAATTCTCTGATTCTTCTCTTCCACATTCAGCTTTTCCGTAAACGCTTTCGTTTCTTTTACTATGACTTTGCTGAGTGCAAGCAAGGCTATCAGATTCGGGATTGCCATCAATGCATTGAAGATATCTGCGATATTCCATACTGCCGCAACCGTCATATACGGTCCGATGAATACACATATAATATAAAGCCATCTATACGCTCTTACAGCTTTCATATTCTTATTAAACAGATATTCCAGGCATCGTTCTCCGTAATAATCCCATCCAAGAATCGTTGTAAATGCAAAAAATACCAGACAAATCATCAATGCAAAGGATGCCACAACCGGCGGGAACGGAAGTCCCTTCTGGAAGGCCGCTGTCGTAATTTCCACACCTTCCAGTCCCGTATTCCATGTTCCTGTAATGACAATAGAAAGTCCTGTCATCGTACAGATTACGATCGTATCAATAAATGTACCGGTCATTGACACCAGTCCCTGTCTTGCAGGTTCTTTGGTCTGTGCTGCAGCCGCTGCGATCGGTGCGCTTCCAAGTCCGGATTCATTCGAGAAGATTCCTCTGGCAATACCTTTCTGCATTGCTACGATCATACTTCCCATTGCACCACCGGCCAGTGCGCTTCCGGTAAATGCTGATTTTACAATTGTTACAATAGCTGCCGGAATTGCGGTAATATTTGTCACCATGATAATGACTGCCAATACTACATACAGAACCGCCATGAACGGAACGACGATCTCAGATACTTTTGCAATTCTCTTGATTCCACCTAATACAACCATTCCGACACATACCGTCAGTACCAGACAGGATATTACAGTTGCCCATGAATAATCATTTCCAAATAATGCTACTGTATGTGCCATGTTCGGATCAAAAAAGTTACGGACTGCAGATGAGATACCATTCACCTGTGTAAATGTACCGATTCCGAATAATCCAACCCCTGCTCCAAAGAATGCAAATATCTTTGCAAGCCATCTGAACTTTACACCCATTCCATTCTCAATGTAATAGAATGGTCCGCCAAGTACATGCCCGTCTTCATCGATCGTACGGTATTTTACTGCCAGAAGACCTTCTGAATACTTTGTTGCCATTCCTAAAAATGCTGTCAGGATCATCCAGAATAACGCTCCCGGTCCACCTGCAGAAATTGCAGTTGCCACACCGACGATATTACCGGTACCGATTGTTGCCGATAATGCGGTACAAAGAGCTCCAAAGCTGGTTACTTCTCCGTGTCCGTCTTCTTCATTTTTCACCATGAATTTTAACGCTTTTCCAAGATACCTTACCTGAAGAAGGCCCAAGCGCACAGTCAGAAAAATTCCTGTGACCAGAATTAAGATGATTAACGGAAGTCCCCACACGACTCCGTCAAACCATGTGATAAAAGTGTCAATACGTCCAAAAATTCCCATAATTCATTCCTCCATCCTTTTGCCTGAGAGATTTGCAGATCTGTTTTCTGCTTACACCTTCGGCGCTTTTCATTTCATTACGAAAAGACTCTCCTGAGTTTTTTATGATAACGTAATCGCATTGCAGCAAATTCGTCAAAGTAATTGTCATTATTTTGAGAATAAATCCTCACCCAAATCGCTTTAGCACGTCTTTGCTTTAGCACGATGCAGGATAGTTTATCATGAATCTTTACATATAGCAAGATATTTTATAATTAAAAATGCAGGCAGCATTTATAAGTTATAATTATAATTCCTGTCTGCATCTGTATTTTTATTCTTTTCCGACTGCCTTTCAGAATCCGAAATCTGCATAATCTTCCGGCAAAAAACGGTGATAGATCATATGACACCCTTCGTCCTTAAAGCAGTAATAGTATTCGTCCTCATTTTCTTCCGGAAATCTTACCCAAAAGTCAAATTCTCCGTTGTGCATATCTCCCACCCTGATATCTTTTGCCTCTTTCTGAAATATCGCAAGGATATCTTCTTTTTTGATTCCGTGATTCATCATCAGCTCCACCAGCTTTTTGATGAATTCATTTTCTGCCGTATGTTCATGTACATAGACACTTCCCTGTTCCGGAATATGCAGGCAGAATCTGTCTTTTTTGTGCGTCACACAGATATCTCCGAGTTTTTTCTTTACTTCTTCCGGGAACTGTTCCAGACGTGTCTGCATCTCATCCACATCGTCATCCGCCTCAAAGAAATGATTGAGGGAAATCAATGGATAATACAAACGGATCTCTTCTTTCCGAAATCCAAGTTTTGCCTGTTCTTCTTTTATAATATCGATCAAATTTTTTTCCAAACGTTTAAATCCCATTTCTGTTCTACGTGCTCCTTTTATTTCTCATATATTCAGCTTTCCTGTTCCATGTCTCCTAATTGACAAGCTCATTTCCAATACATTATACTACATTTATAATATTTACTGTATTTTAACATCAGATTTTTAAGGAGGAAATTTATCATGATCATCAAACATGGACTTGTGGTAGATCCTGCATCTGGTCTGTCCGAGCATATGGATATACTGGTGAAGAACGGAAAAATTGCAAGAATCGCACCTGAAATTTCAGAAGATTCTGAGGAGATTCTAGAAGCCGGAGGACTCGTTGTCGGACCGGGACTCATCGATACACATGTACATTTCCGTGATCCGGGATTTACATATAAAGAAGATATCCATACAGGAGCAAAGGCATCTGCAAAAGGCGGGTTTACTACTGTAATCTGTATGGCGAATACATCCCCTACGGTCGACAATACAGACACCCTAAAAGATAATCTTGCACGTGCTTCCAAAGAAGATATCCGTATCTTCCAGGCTGCTGCAATCTCCCGTTCATTAAAGGGCCGGGACGAAGTAGACATGCTTGCATTAAAAGAAGCTGGGGCATGCGGATTTACCGATGACGGCATCCCTCTTCTGAATGCTGAGTTCTGCTATCAGGCGATGAAAAATGCCGCAAAGTTAAACGTTCCGATCAGTCTTCACGAAGAAGACCCGGCTTTTATCCGCAACAATGGAATCAATCATGGCAAAGTATCCGATGCACTCGGCATCTACGGTTCTCCATCCATTGCCGAAGAAGCACTGGTGGCAAGAGACTGTCTTCTGGCGCTCCGTTCCGGTGCAGATGTTGTAATCCAGCATATCAGTTCCGGTGTATCGATTGATCTGATCCGTACATACAAAAAACTGGGAGCAAAATTACACGCTGAGGCAACACCGCACCACTTCTCCTTAACAGAAGACGCTGTTTTGGAACATGACACGCTGGCAAAGATGAATCCACCGCTTCGTACGGAAAATGACCGCCAGCAGATTATTGCAGGACTCGCTGATGGAACTATTGACCTGATTGCTACGGATCATGCCCCACACAGCACAGAAGAAAAATCCAAACCGATCACAGAAGCCCCAAGCGGCATTATCGGTCTCGAGACCTCCCTTGCACTCGGTATCACCAACCTTGTAAAGCCCGGATATCTGACCATGATACAACTTCTGGAAAAAATGACAGTGAACCCGGCAAAGCTATACCATCTGCCTTACGGAACAATTCAGGAAGGTGCAGATGCAGACTTTGTTATATTTGACCCTGATGAAACATGGATCCCGAAAGAATATGCTTCCAAATCATCAAACTCACCATTTACCGGAAAGGAACTTACCGGTAAGGTGAAATATACGATCTGCGGGGGAAACATCGTATATTCTGATATAAAATAAGCTTGGGATTTAATTTATTAACGGGGAAGCGGCCTCTCAGTCCTTGAAGGAAACAATAGATAAGGCTTCTTGTTCAGGTTCCATACCATAAGAAACACTAAGAGAGTCAGAATCACCTAAAAGCAAAGGAACTACGCTCAAACTCGGCGTTCGCCTCAAACACGTTCGCTTCGTTCCTTTAACGGTGCTTCTGACTCTCTAATTGTTTCTAACGGCATTCCACATTCACAATAATCCTTATCTATTGTTTCCTTCAAGTCGTGACTGGCAGCGAATGTTAATAAATAAAATGCCCGGAAGTGTAACCCGGTGGAAGCCACTACGGTTACGCAATTGCCATTCATTCGTAAGGCATTTGATACACACGGAATAAAGCTTTATTCCGGTTCGGGTATCCACAGCCTTCCTGAATTAAATCCCAATTTTCTTCTTCACTTCCGTCTCAACCAGCACATTCTGATACCTATATATACTAAGCAATATTCCAAACATTATATAACTTATCATAATTCCGCTTCCTCCTGCAGTCAGGAAAGGGCAGTAATTATTCGAAAGCGGAAAACAGCCCAGATTCTCCACTACATATCCGATGAACTGAGTAAACAGGACCACTACGCATCCGGTTCCCATGATCATGCCAAGTTGGTTTTTCTGGTGTCCGGTCTTTTGCAGAAACCAGATCAGGACAGCGCCTATGACAGCAATCGCCAACACTGCCGCCAGTATTCCATAATAATGTATGACAAATGTCAGCATATAATCACTGTTAAAAAAACCTATCTTTTCACAATCTCCACGTCCTGTAAAATGTGCTCCTGAGATCATATTTCTTATTGTGCCCCATAAGCTTCCTGCATCATTGCCTTCCGGATGAATGAATGCCGACAGTCTTGCCGACTGGTAAGCTCTTACATATCCCATTTTAACCATTAATGTCATCCCTGCTGCCGGAAGCAGGATTACCAGACTCCACATGGTGATCAGCGTTCTTTTTCTATTCACTTCAAACCAGTCTTTCCAGACTGCAATTGATAACAAGATCAGAAATGTAAATTCTACACTAACTGCCATCGGCAGATTCGGAATGCGTAAAATGAGCCATATCGGAAACACCTGCCACAATATGGCCTTTGCGATACCGACACATCCTGTTTTTTTACTTCGCATGCTATATAATATTGCTGCATATAGCGGTACGATCAGATATAACAGCGGCCGTAACGGTAATGCCATACCGAATAAAAACGGAATTCCGTATACCGCTCCGTTGATATACACCGCTCCCACGAATATCCCCAGTCCCATTACTACGATCCATATACCTGCCAGCCGCTTTGCATATTTTCCGATCCAGCTGTAATCAACATAACAGATTCCGATCATACAAGCCAGCCCTGCAAATGTCCACGCAATATTTTTCAGATAATCAATATTGCCGCCAATCCCCGAAGTAATCCCTTCTACCTCTCCCGGATTATTTCCCACATCTGCAAGGGCACTTGTTCTCAGACAGTACATCAGAAGAATTCCTGCCAGATTCAGAACTGCAATAAGACCGATCATTTTCCATGCCATTTTTGGTCTGTGAATCTGGTCCATCTCGATTCCTACTTCTACCGGATCGCCCATCTCCAGAACCGCTGCCTCTTCCGCCTCTGAAGGTTCCATTCCTTCTGTCATATAATCGCACTTCTGGTCTTCGATATGATCTTCCAGTTCTTTGGTCACTAGTGGAAGTGCGCGTTTACAGCGAATCTGGTCTGTTACCGTCTGTATATATCTTCTCCTATCCAAAGCACACACCACCCATCACATCCAGAACCGCCTGTGAATATTCTTTCCACTCTTCTGATTTTCTCTTTAATTCCTTTTTACCTGCTCTTGTAATGTGGTAATACTTCCGGATCTTTCCGACTGCTTCTTTTTCATATGCTTCCACGAATCCTTTCTCCTCCAGTCCATGCAGAAGAGGGTACAGGGTTCCCGCCTTCAATTCAAATACATTCTTTGACTTGCCGCGCAGGGTATCAATCATTTCATACCCATACATATCCTTTTCTTCTAATAATTTTAATACCAGCATCGTTGTACTTCCCGAAACCAGGCTTTTATCTACTGCCATCTTTTTTCTTCTCCTTTCCATGCATAACATATAGATCATCTACATATAGTATCGGTTATCTACATAATACATCGGTCACCTACATATGTCAATATGATTCCTATTATTTTATTTCAGAATCTTTTTATATTCTTTTTTTCTGTCAGCCTCTTTCGAAGATATAATAAAAAGAAATGTCAGTTCCGGCTTGCTTTTACCGAAACTGACATTTCTTTTTATTTCTCCGTTTTCACTGGTCAGAGCCACTTTCCCCGTCCCCATTGGCTATCCAATGATGTGTCTTGCTACATATACACCGCTTGCCGATGCATGAGAAAGAGAATGTGTCACTCCACTTCCATCTCCGATCACATACAGACCTTTATGGCAGCTTTCGAGATTCTCATCGATGTCTACTTCCATATTATAGAATTTCACTTCCACACCGTAAAGAAGCGTGTCATCGTTCGCCGTTCCAGGTGCTACTTTATCCAGCGCATAGATCATCTCCACGATACCATCCAGGATTCGTTTTGGAAGTACAAGGCTTAAGTCTCCGGGTGTTGCAGATAAGGTTGGTGTTACAAGGCCTTCTTCAATACGCTTCTCTGTACTTCTTCTTCCACGTACCAGATCACCGAAGCGCTGTACAATAACACCACCGCCAAGCATATTGGAAAGTCTTGCGATACTTTCCCCATAACCGTTGCTGTCTTTGAACGGTTCTGAGAAATGTTTTGCAACCAGCAATGCAAAGTTCGTATTGTCTGTCTTCTTCTCATTGCCTTCATAGCTGTGTCCGTTTACCGTGATGATTCCGTTGGTATTCTCATTTACGACAATTCCATTTGGATTCATGCAGAATGTGCGGACATTATCTTCGAACTTCTCTGTACGATATACAATCTTACTTTCGTAGAGTTCATCTGTCAGATGCGAGAAGATAACTGCCGGAAGTTCTACACGGACTCCGATATCTACACGGTTAGATTTAGTAGGAATCTCCAGCTCTTTACACACTTTCTCCATCCATTTACTTCCGCTTCGTCCTACAGAAACGATGCATTTTTCACATTCATAGTTTCCTTTTTCACACACCACTTTGTAACCGTTTTCAATTATTTCGATCGTCTCTACCGGTGTATCAAAATAGAAATCTATATGATCTTTCATCTGGTCATACAGATTCTGAAGCACCACATAGTTGATATCTGTTCCAAGATGACGTACCGATGCATCGAGAAGATTCAGCTTGTTCTGCAGACAAAGTTTCTTGAATTTGGTTCCGGCTGTCGAATAGAGTTTTGTTCCTTCCCCACCGTTTTCCATGTTGATTTCATCTACATACTTCATCAGTTCTACTGCCTGTTTCTTCCCGATATATTCGAACAATGTTCCCCCGAAATCATTGGTAATATTATATTTTCCATCAGAAAATGCTCCTGCTCCCCCGAAGCCGCACATGATCGAACATCGTTTACAATTGATACAGCTCTTAATTTTTTCCCCGTCAATCGGACATTTTCTCTTTTCAAGCGGATATCCCTCTTCAAACACGGCAATCTTACATTCCGGCTTCTTTTTCATCAGCTCATACGCCGCAAAAATCCCTCCCGGACCTGCTCCAATAATGATCACATCATAATTCATAAGTATCTTCTCCTTCTCATGACATATATATAAACCTTTCTTCCGGTTTTATATTTATTTTTCTTTCTAATTATACTATTTGCAAGTAAAGTGCCGGCTATATTCTACGTTGACATTCACATTTCGTCAAGCTTTTTCCATAGATTTTTAAAGATTGTTCACAGTATATATCTCTGCATTTTTGTAATGTTTCCCAACAGACAAATTCTCCTTTCCGCATCTATTCTTCTTCGCTTATTTTATGCATCGTTTTGTTGTTTTTATGCATTAATTTGCATATTTTCCAACTTTTTTCTCGTTTTTTCTTGCATATTTATAAAATTAGGTGTATAGTATTCCTTGCAGTCGCAAACGCACACTGTCAAAAGAAAGACTTGACTTTTCCGGCTGTATACGAGAAGATTATTTTAAAGCGATTGATAAAACTATATTTCATGTAGGAGGATATATAAGATGAAAGAAAAAGTTGTATTAGCATACTCAGGTGGTCTTGATACCACAGCAATTATCCCATGGCTGAAAGAGACATTTAACTATGATGTTATCTGCTGCTGTATCGACTGTGGTCAGGGGGAAGAACTGGATGGACTGGAAGAAAGAGCAAAGCTTTCCGGCGCAGCCAAGTTATATATCGAAGATATCGTAGATGATTTTGCTGATAACTACATTGTACCTTGCGTTCAGGCACATGCCGTATACGAAGATGAATATCTTCTCGGAACTTCCATGGCCCGTCCTGCAATCGCAAAACGTCTCGTGGAGATTGCACGGAAAGAAAATGCTGTTGCCATCTGCCACGGTGCTACCGGTAAAGGAAATGACCAGATCCGTTTTGAACTTGGTATCACAGCACTTGCTCCGGACATCAAAATCATTGCTCCTTGGAGAATGACAGATATCTGGACCATGCAGTCACGTGAAGACGAGATTGATTACTGTAAAGCACACGGAATCGACCTCCCATTCGACGCAAAGCACAGCTATAGCCGTGACCGTAACTTATGGCATATCAGCCATGAAGGTCTGGAACTGGAAGATCCTTCCAATGAACCTAACTACGATGACCTTCTGGTAATGTCTACCACACCGGAAAAAGCTCCTGACAAAGCAGAATATGTTACTATGACTTTTGAAAAAGGTGTGCCTAAGAGTATCAATGGCGAAGAAATGAAAGTATCTGATATCATCCGCAAGCTGAATGAACTTGGCGGAAAACACGGTATCGGAATCATCGACATTGTTGAGAACCGTGTTGTAGGTATGAAGTCTCGCGGCGTATACGAGACACCTGGCGGAACAATCCTGTATGCCGCTCACCAGCAGTTAGAGGAACTTATTCTTGACCGTGCTACAGCAGAAGTGAAGAAAGAAATGGCTGACAAGCTTGCCCAGATTGTATACGAGGGAAAATGGTTCACACCACTGCGTGAGGCAATCCAGGCTTTCGTTGAAAGCACACAGGAATATGTAACAGGTGAAGTGAAGTTCAAACTGTATAAAGGAACGATCACAAAAGCCGGAACCACTTCTCCGTACTCTCTGTACAGCGAGTCTCTTGCAAGCTTTACAACCGGTGATCTGTATGATCATCATGATGCTAGTGGATTCATCAACCTGTTCGGACTTCCACTGAAAGTTCGTGCAATGAAGCTGCAGAACGTAAATAAGAATCAGAAATAATTTTTACAAAAAAGCAACGAAACCTGGTATGCATGAGTAGATATGTGCTTCTTTTTCACGCCACATTTCGTTGCTTTATTTTTTATTTGTATATTTTTATATATTTTTTGTATATTTATGATATAATTTAATTACTTTAAAGCATTCATCTTAAACAGGTAAAAAGGCTGTCAGGTAGCAGTTTTTTTACACACTTTCATTTTTCTTTAAAAGAATCCGGATCTTCCCGTTCTGATTTTATTCGTTTATTTCATGCAATGGATATTGACCATATATTTCCTTGCATAGTAACATACGCTTTTTTGCCCTCTAAACGTTATGAATGCAGAACGATCCGGATTATTTCCGGCATGTTTCCGTGCATATTCAAAAGGCGTTGTCAGATTTTCTTCTGACAGCGCCTTATTTCTCTTTAAGGATTCCGTAATCTTTAACGCAATGATCCCGTTTTTATGCACTTCTTTGAAACTGCGAATTATACAGTTCAGCATAGAATCCATTCTGTGCAAGAAGTTCTTCATGATTTCCCTGTTCTACGATATCTCCGTCTTTCATAACCAGAATCATATCTGCATCGCGTATTGTTGACAGTCTATGTGCGATCACAAAGCTGGTTCTTCCTTTCATCAACTGATCCATTGCCTTCTGGATCTGAATTTCGGTTCTTGTATCTACCGAACTTGTCGCCTCATCAAGGATCAGTATCTTAGGATCTGCAAGCATTGCTCTTGCAATTGTCAGAAGCTGCTTCTGTCCCTGTGACACATTACTTGCTTCTTCATTTAACTCCATCTGATAACCACCCGGAAGGGTCTGTATAAAACGGTGTGCACGTGCTGCCTTTGCAGCCTCCACTACCTCTTCATGCGTTGCATCCAGCCGTCCATAACGAATATTATCTTCGATACTTCCTTTGAACAGCCAGGTATCCTGTAATACCATTCCGAACATTTTTCTCAGATCATCGCGGTTAAAGTCACGGACATCATGCCCGTCCACCTTGATCGAACCACTTCCAACATCATAAAAACGCATCAGTAATTTGATGATCGTCGTCTTCCCTGCACCGGTAGGTCCTACAATCGCAACCTTCTGTCCCGGCTTTACATCCACACTGAAATCATTGATGATCGTGTGATCCGGATTATATCCGAAATGAACATGTTCGAAGCTTACGCTTCCTTCCATTTCATCAATACATGCCGGATGTTCCACTGTCTGGTCTTCTTCCGCCTCCTCAAGGAATTCGAAGACACGCTCAGATGCTGCAGCTGTGGACTGTAACATGTTTGCCACCTGCGCAACCTGCTGGATCGGCTGCGTAAAGCTTCTTACATACTGGATAAAAGACTGGATATCACCAACCTGGATTCTTCCTTTCATAGCAAGATAACCGCCCAGGATAACTTCTCCGACATAACCAAGATTTCCGACAAACTGCATGATCGGCATCATCATTCCGGAAAGAAACTGCGATTTCCATGCAGAAGTATATAAAATATCATTGTCCCGCTTGAATGTAGCAATTACATCCTCCTCTTTATTGAATGCTTTGATGATATTATGACCGCCATAGATTTCTTCTACCTGTCCGTTTACATGGCCCAGATACTCCTGCTGGCTCATGAAGTACTTCTGCGAACGTTTTACGATCATAGAAATCAGTCCCATTGAAACCGGAAGAATCAGAAGTGCTACCAATGTCATCAACGGACTGATACTGAGCATCATGATCAGCACACCTATGATCGTTGTCACCGATGTGATCACCTGCGTTGCACTCTGGTTCAGGCTCTGGCTTAAGGTATCTATATCATTTGTGATACGGGATAACACCTCTCCATGTGTCTGTTTATCAAAATAATTCATCGGCAGGCGATTGATTTTTTCTGAGATTTCTTTTCTCAGACGATAAGTCAGCTTCTGTGATACTCCTGTCATGATATACCCCTGTACGAATGAAAACGCTGCACTTGTCAGATACAGGCATAACAGAGTCAGTGCAATATGTGTGATCTTGTCAAAATCGATCCCAGCTCCGCCGGATACTTTTCTGACCAGACCTTTAAATATCTCGGTCGTTGCTTTTCCAAGTATCTTCGGTCCTACGATATTAAATATCGTACTTCCGATGGCAAATACAATCACAAAAAATATTCCAATCTTATATGCGCTCAAATATGCCATCAGCTTTTTCATCGTGCCTTTAAAATCTTTTGCCTTTTCATTGGACATTCTCGGTCCATGTCCTCTACCTCTTGGCATATTCTTCCACCTCCTTAAGATCTTCTTCTAATTCATTCTCTGATAATTGTGAAGATGCGATCTGATAATATGTTTCACAGTTCTTAAGCAGTTCTTTATGTGTACCTTTTCCGACGATCTGACCATCATCTAACACAATGATCTGATCTGCATGGAGAATCGTACTGATTCTCTGTGCGACGATCATAACCGTACTTTCTGATGTTTTCTCTTTCAGCTTTGCACGAAGTGTTGCATCTGTCTTATAATCCAGTGCCGAAAAACTGTCATCAAATATATATACATCCGGATGTTTTGCTATCGCTCTTGCAATCGAAAGTCTCTGTTTCTGACCTCCGGATACATTCGATCCTCCCTGGGAAATGGTACTCTTATACTTTTTCTTCTTTTGCTCAATAAATTCAGTTGCCTGTGCGATCGTTGCTGCCTCTGTCATCTCGGCTTCACTTCCATCCGGATTACCATATAAGATATTTGAAGCAATATCGCCTGAGAATAATACAGCTTTCTGCGGTACATATCCCAGTTTCTCCCGGAGTTCGTGTTGTGATACATTTCGGATATCTTTTCCGTCAATCGTAATCTTACCGTCTGTAACATCATAGAATCTCGGAATCAGATTCACCAGCGTAGACTTACCACACCCGGTACTTCCGATAAATGCCGTCGTCTTTCCAGGCTCTGCGGTAAAGGAAATGTCATGCAGGACATCTTCTTCTGCCCCCGGATAACGGAACGATACATGGTCGAATACAATCTTTCCTTTTCCTTCTTCCGGAATGTGTGACGGGTTCTTGGGATCATGGATCATAGTCTCACTTGTCAGTACTTCGTCTACACGGCCTGCAGATACAGCTGCTCTTGGCAGCATAACCGAGATCATACAGATCATTAAGAACGCCATGATAATCTGCATCGTATACTGGATAAATGCCATCATATCACCAACCTGCATTGCTCCGTCATTGATGCTGTGACCACCCACCCATACGATCAAGACCGCAATACTGTTCATAACGAACATCATAAGCGGCATCATAAATGTCATTGCGCGGTTTACAAATAAGTTCGTCTTTGTCAGTGCTTTATTTGCATCATCAAAACGTTCTTCCTCGTACTTCTGTGTACCAAATGCACGGATAACCGAAAGTCCTGTCAGAATTTCACGGCTGACAAGATTCAGTTTGTCAACCTGATTCTGGATTAGCTTAAACTTCGGCATTACCACCAGGAATAAGAATCCTACGATAACTATAATAACAGCAACCGCAAGTCCGATGATCCACGACATGTCGACATTCGTATGAAAGACTTTCCAGATTCCTCCGATTGCCATAATCGGTGCATACAGAACCATCCGAAGGATCATAACAAGTAATAATTGGATCTGCTGAATGTCATTCGTACTTCTTGTAATCAGTGATGCCGTAGAGAATTTATCAAATTCCGCATTGGAGAAACCAACCACTTTACGGAATACATTTTCACGAAGTCTGCGTCCGACACCGGCACCGACACGTGATGCCAGCAGTCCGACCAGTATACTTGCTGCCATTCCGAGAAATGCAAGTGCCAGCATCTTGGCTCCTGTATGTAAAATATAGGTAGTTTCGATCTGATCTGTATCAATTCCTATATGGGTGTAAGCGTCTTTAATGTACCCCGCTGCTGCCTGGGCAATAATTGAATCCTGCATGGAATCCATCTGCTGATCCATCTGTCCGATCAGCGCATTCCTGCCTTCAGCTCCCATAAACTCCAACATATCATAGATATCCATCTTATCAACATTCGGAATTCCAGACATCTGTGTCCGCATCTGCTCTTCGATTTTCTGTGTCATCTCACTGCCGGAATCAAATCCTGCTGCCATGAGCATTGGCTTTCCAAGAATCTCTGAAAGCCTGTCCACTTTCTTTTTATCCTCTTTCACAGAAGCTTTTAATTCCATTACAGTACCATTATAGTCGTATTTTTCCACCGACTCTGTATACGCGTTTTTTACAATTTTCTGTCTGTCCGACGGAACCAGCAGTAACAGATGGTTCAGATCTTTTTTGGAAATTGTATCAGGTAGAGCTTCATCAATGCCGCCCTGCTGGATACCTACATTCACAATATCCGATGTGTAAGTCGGCAAAGACAGATCACAATAAGCCTGGACAACCAGTATGCAGATAATCGCTGCCACAGCAGCTGCATATGGTTTCAGAAACTTAAATAATTTTCCCATTTTCTTATGTCTTTCCTTTCTGCATTCATATCTATATACAACGGATCTGTCCTATCCAGTTCCGTCTGTATATTCTATTACTAAAAACTCCCACGTGCCGATGGACATGTCTTTTCTATGATCGTATCCATATCCACACCTTTGAAATCCTTTGAGTTCAACAGATTGTTTTTCATTTCTGTCAGAAGGCGCTTCATCAGAAGTATCTCTTCTCTTGATATTCCCTGATAAACTATTTCTTCCATTTCACAAATTACTCTTTGAATTCCTTCTATACATTCTTCTCCTTTGGGCGCGAGATGAATTTTCACCACTCTTTGATCCTTTTCATCCTGTCTTCGTGTCACGTATCCTTTTTCTTCCATCTTCCGTAACGCAACAGTCATGGATGGTGGTGTAATGCCGACACGTTCTGCCAGTTGTTTCTGCGACTGTTCACCCCAATGTTTCAACGAAAACAAGACTCCCGCCTGACTTGGTTTCAAGTCCATTTTTTCCATACGCTTCATTGACTGATATTGCATAAATTTCATTAATTGAAATACAGAAAAAAATGTTGACGTTTCCATATCTTTTTCCAAATCCTCTACCTCCTTTTATTAATTAGAATTCTAACGATTATATTAGTCATTTCCACCAATATTGTCAATGTTTTTATATTTTTTTTATATTTTTATTGTTTGTTTTATATTTTATTTATTTAGAATACTAACTAATATACAGTCAAAAAAATCCCCGGAAGTCCACACTTTTGCGCAGATTTCCGGAGAGTTTTCACACTCACACAGCTTATATCTTCAAAATCTGATTCTGATCTGTCGTTTAATTTTCCCCAAGGTATTCCAAAAATTCGTCTTCCGGAAGCGGCTTGGAATAATAATATCCCTGTATACAATCACAATCGTTTTCCCTCAGGAATACAATCTGTTCTTCCGTCTCTGCTCCTTCTGCCACCAGCTGCATCCCCAGTTCATGAGCCATCGCAATGATAGATTTTAAGATGCTTCTCGACTTCGGATTTGTCTCAATCTGACGTACCAGACTCATATCGATCTTTAAAATATCGAAATTATAGTCCTGAAGTACACCATAAGAAGAATATCCGCTTCCAAAATCATCCAGCAGTGTCACCGCACCTTTTTTCTGCAATGATTCCAGGATATTATTGCGGTTCTGCTTCATCGCCTCAAACGATGTCTCTGTAATCTCAAATCTTGATTTGATTCCAAGCTTCTGAGAGGACTCTACATTTTCCTCGATCCATTTCATCATCTTTTCATCATAAAAATCCATCCATGACAAATTGATTGATATCGGAATATTTTTCTTACCGTCTTCGCATCGCTTCTGCATGAATTCAAATACTTTTTTTGTCACATAAAAATCCAGTTCTGAGATATGTCCACTCTCTTCTAATGCCGGAATAAATATGGCAGGTGATACGAATCCTCTCTTTGGATGCACCCAGCGGATCAGGGCTTCTGCAGACCGGATCTCTCCGGTCTTCGCATCTACAACCGGCTGATAATATACTTTAAACTGTTCCTGTGCCAGTCCGTTTCTGAGTTCTCCTGCAAGTTCCGCACGATCGATGTAATATGATTTCATCGATGCATCATAGATATTATATGGTTTTACATATTCATCTGTAATATATTTTTTTGCAAGCTTCGCACGGTCGATCATACCATTGATGCTCATTTCTTTATTTTCAACAAAGAAAATTCCGCAACCGCAGAAGATGTGCATCGTCTTTCCCTTCTTTGTGAAATTCCACTCGCAAAGTCCGGAAAGCGCATCAAAATCCAGATTCTTTTTCTCTACCAGACAGGTGAACTGATCAGCCTCCACTCTCGCCACTACGCATGGCTTCAGGCTGGATGATCGCATATTCTTATAAATTGTGCGCAGTACATTATCACCAGTATCAATTCCCAAAAGCTCATTTACTGCTTTGAAATTGCGGACGTTAAAGTACAACACTGCATAATCGGTCCTGTCGGCACAGTGCCGGAATATGTTTTCCGAATTATGGATGAATCACCGTCTGTTGTACCCGCCGGACAGCATATCTGTACCGGAAAGTTCTGTGATATCTTCTGTCACAGCCAGAATGATCCCCAGTTCTTTGAACAGATACATGAAATTAAACTCTTTCAGGCGTATCTCTCCATCCTCACTGATCTGATGGACTGTAAAGGAATAACGGCCATTTTGATTCAATTCCCTGCATATCGTTTCTATGTCTGTATTTTTCTTCAGATGCTCTTTTTCCTGCTCCGGAACCATCGTACCCAGGATCTCCCGGCAATACGTATTATAATCGATCTTCGTATGAAGATATCTGTATGCATTAAAATCTTCTGTCGATTCCATATTGATCAGATTTCTGCGAGCATCGATCAATGCAACCTTTTCAAAATTCTTCTGGTAAAGAAGCTGTGGAATTTTTTCTGCCAGATAACTTTCGGTTATGTCCTGAAAATAAAGCACCCCTTCAATGTCATCTGTCACAGAGTTCCGGATCATCTCTATCGTAATGCGGAACATACGGATCTTCTCATCCTGATCTCCCTGAGCAACTGTTTCAAGCGAAATAATTTTTCTCCCAGCTGCAAATTCTTTCAGTAGATTTTCCTGTACAAACAACTGGTTCGCTTTTACTCTGTCTTCACAGTCGATCGCATACATCGATATTCTTCTTACGTAATCGTCCAGATTTTCCTTTTCTCCCCTGATTCCGATATTCTTATTCTTCACTGCACAGGAGATACACATTCCCTTACTTACATTTACGGTCACCGTTCCCAGTGAATCCGTCGTCTTTCTCATGACTTCATCCAGCTGTTTCAGATAGTCATCATTAATATCCCTTACATATAGCATCACGATCTGATTATCATCTTCGTATTCCTCACTGCATATCATTGTAAGTGATACCCACTTGAGTTCATCCTTCACTTTCCGACGGTAACGGATCATCTCTTTTCTGTTTCCTCCTGCGAACGCTTTTCTCAGACGTTTTATATTACAAAACTCAAGATATTCTTTTTTATCATCTTCATAAATGCAATCCATGTCCGCAAAGCCGCGTAGTCTCGCTGAAAAGGAGGTCAAACTGTCGAAATATTTTTTCTGATCATCAAATCCGTCTTTCAATATCAGATAACTGTCTGTTGTCAGGTTGACTTTCAATATTACATAATAGAAATCTGACAGCATTCCCAATGTATCCTGAAAATTCCCCATGGATTTATCATGCAGTGCAATCGTGTTATGCACTCTTCTCAAAACAACAGCCGCATCAAATGGACGTGAGAAATAATCGTTTACACCAAGCTTATATGCGCGTCCGATATTATCATCAGAGGAATCTGCCGAGATACTGATAACCGGTATACGATCCAGCCATAGTCTTTCTTTCATAACCTGCAGCACTTCATATCCATTCATTACAGGCATATTCATATCCAATAACAGCAGGGATAATTCCATATGGTGTTCTGACATAATATAAACCGCCTGCTGTCCGTCCTCTGCCTGTATCAGATCATATTCGTCCTCAAGCATACTCACCAGAATCTCACGGTTCATTTCTGAATCATCGACGATTAATATCTTCTTCCTCTGTTCTTCCATACGTTTTACCCCCCCCCCCAAATATTTGTTCGTTTTTTTACTTCCCTCATCATAATCTATATTTTATCACTATAATCTGTCTGAATCCAGTACAATTGTAAATGGTCCGTCATTTACCAGGCTCACCTTCATATCCGCTCCAAACATTCCCCGTTCTACTACCGGTATCTGTTCTTTGCACTTACTGATAATATATTCGTAAAGTTCTTCTGCCATGTCCGGTTTCCCTGCTTCGACAAAACTTGGCCGGTTTCCCTTTTTGCAGTTCGCATATAAAGTAAACTGCGAGATCAGAAGGAGTTCCCCTCCCACCGCATCCAGTGAAAGATTCGTCTTTCCTTCTTCATCCTCAAAAATACGTAATCCAGTCATTTTCTTAACCATCTTATCAGCAATCTCTTTTGTATCCGAATCAGCCACACCTATCAGGACCATAAATCCTTTTCCTATCTGTCCGATTACTTTTCCATCCACTTTTACGCTGCTTTCTGTAACTCTCTGAATCACAAACCGCATTTTCTCTCCTCCTGTTACCCATTATTTTTTATCCGGAAGCTGTGCCAGTATAATTGCCAGAAACATCAGTATACACCCTAACGATTCTCTGAATGACAAACGTTCTCCAAGTATGATCCAGCCCGCAAGTACCGAAAAACAGGATTCCAGGCTTAAAATCAGCGATGCTACCGCCGGATTCACATTCTTCTGTCCAAGTATCTGCAATGTATATGCAACACCACAGGATAATACACCTGCATACAGAAGCGGCATCCATGCAGCCGCCACAGCTACAAGTCTTGGTGTCTCCAGCACAAACATAAATGGTAATGACAGAATTCCACTCACGAAAAACTGGATGCAGGACATCTTCACACCATCCACTTTCGGAGAAAAATGATCAATCACCAGAATATGCACAGAAAAAACAAGTGCACACAAAAATACCAGAATATCTCCCTTTCCAATAGAAAAAGACTCTGTAATACACAAAAAGTACAATCCGACAAGTGCCAGTAACACTGCCATCCATACCTTCCATTTGATTTTTTTATGAAGAAAAATTCCAAGAACCGGAACGATCACGATATAAAAAGCAGTAATAAATCCTGCTTTTCCCGCTGTGGTATACTGAATCCCAGCCTGTTGGAGACTGCCCGCTGTGAATAATAATACTCCGCATGCAATACCTCCTGTTATCAGATCTTTCCCTGATTTTTCTTTTTCCGAACAGTCCGTTTCAGTATCTTTATTCATTCTGTTCAAAAAAAAGATACACGGTAAAAGTGCCACCGCTCCTATCAGACAGCGGATTCCATTAAAAGAAAAAGGTCCCAGATAATCCATTCCTACACTCTGGGCAACAAATGCTGTTCCCCATATAAATGCTGTCAGTAACAGCATGCCCCCATTTTTCAGTTTCATTCTACTTTCCACCTATACTACAAATTACATATATAATTTTCTTTTGCCAACATCTTATCATACTATAGTCTATAATACGACATATTTCGAGCATTTTCAAATTATATATTTTTTTCAGACAAATCTGACTTGACATTTCTGTCACTTCACCGGATACTAAAAACAGAAAAAGTAAGTCCTCTTAACCGGACTTCATCAATGCAAGGAGGTTCTGTCATGTTATCAGAGCGATTATTAAAGCTTCCAGGATTCCTTTATCAGATTGGAAGTAATTATTATTATCTTGGAAAATGGATCTGTAAAAAATGTACGGATCAGGATGCCACAGACTGTGTCACCATGTATCAGATGTGCCGGACCGGAGGTGAAGAACCTGAGACCCGCACTTATTTCCAGAAGATTCGCGCTTTCAGTGATTTTGCATTGGAAGTTCCTTATAATCCCGCAAAAATTGCGGATGATATGAACATGCTCCTGGAAAGTCTTTCCGAAAAAGAAACTACCGGGCTTTTGGAACAGATTGCACATCTTGAAGAAGATGTAACAAAATACTAGATACAATTGGCATTAAACAGGTGTAACGACTTCCATTTCTGTCCAAAAAAGATACAGCAGTATAGAACAATTCTATACTGCTGTATCCATATACCGGACGTTCAATATAGTTATTACATTAAATTGCTACTTTTCCGGTTGTTTCTTCATTGATTACGTAATAAGCTGCTGCTTCTTCCGGTTTCAAATATACATTCAACGTTTTGATCTCATCTACATTTTTCCCCAAAGTTTTCCATGCTTCATGTACTTTCTGTGTAATCTCCTCTGTGCTGATTTCTTTTCCCATATACTGAAGATAAAAGCTTGTCTTTACCTCTTTCTTCACATCTTCTGCTTCTTTCAATACGCCTGCTCTTGTCTCGATTGCCTTTGTTGTATCTTTTGCAGTTGTGATTGCTGCAGGTCTTGAATTGTTTCTTCTATTTTTTTTCATATTGATAACCTCCTCAATCTACAAATAGAACATTACGTTTTCTATTATATCGGATTTACAGAAAATGTCAAAAGATATCCCCCATTATTCCGTTCCCCGTCCATACTGATTGATGGTCAGGTCTTTTACCACTTCTCCGGCAAGGATCAGGCCTGCTACGGATGGAACGAATGCAATACTTCCCGGAATATCTCTTCTCTGGGTACATTTTCTTGCTGTCCCCGGTGGGCATACACAATGCTGTCTGCAGCTGATGCTCATATCTTCTAATGGACGTACCGGTTTTTCTTCCGAATATACAACTTTTAGTTTTTTTATCCCACGTGCTTTTAATTCCCTCCGCATAACTTTTGCAAGCGGACACATCTTTGTCTTATAGATATCTGCCACCTGAAATGCAGATGCGTCCAGTTTATTGCCGGCTCCCATACAACTGATAACAGGAACATCTGCGGCCTTCGCACGCATTATGATCTCAATCTTTGCAGTTACCGTATCTACCGCATCTACCACATAAGAATATTCTTCAAACGGAAATTCATGCGCATTCTCCGGAAGATAAAAACATTTTCTTATCTCTACATCTGCATCCGGATTAATTTCCAGAATTCGGTCTTTCATCACATCTACTTTATACTTTCCTACGGTCTTTCTGGTCGCAATAATCTGACGGTTGATATTCGTCAGACAGACTTTATCGTCATCCACCAGGACAAATGATCCTACTCCGCTTCTCGCAAGTGCTTCTACCACGTATCCGCCTACTCCGCCGATCCCAAAGACCGCTACCTTTGCATCTGCAAGTCTGTCCATATTGTCAGACCCTAACAGAAGCTGTGTTCTGGAAAACTGATTTAACATATTTGTTCCTCCACTCATATTTCATAATATTCCCTATTATAATAGTAGGATATCTAACAAGTCAACCATATCTTTCATCTCTGCTGTTTCCTTTTTCTATGTATTCTTCCGGCCACAGTCTCTTTGGATGCACATATCTTATCGGCGAGGCATACCAGCCATGCCTCCTTACACATCGGAGGTACGACATTCAACGGAAACATATGACGTAATATGATATTCTCCTCCCGTATGGTCAGTTTAAAATCTTTCCTGGCATTCTGCAGCGCTCTGCCGGCATGGATAAATCCATGAAATCTGTGCCCTGCATTCTTTTCATGCCAGTCATATAGAAAATAATCGTGCAGAAGCGCACCTCTGATCAGTTCTCTGCGGTTGACATTCCACGCCAAGCGATCCGCCAGTTCTACGCTTGTATATGCCACACTAATGCAATGCTTATATACCGAAATATCACTATGCTACATGTATTTCTGCGTATACTTCATTCTTCCCTGCTCATCCAGTTCTTTTAATACATCTTTGATTTCCTTCAGGATTCTCTCTTCATCATTCATACAGCCTGCCTGTTTTATCCCTCGAAAACCTGTCGGATACTTTCATAGTGAAGAAATATCCCCTGATCCGCATATCTTTTGATTTCTTTAATATCTGCGATTGCAAATCCCGACACCTCTTCCTCCTGTGTCTTCACATCAGATTCATCAAAATCCAGAATAAATTTGTAGATATCCACAAAGTAATTGTTTTTTTCTTCCGGATTTACTCTCTTATATGAAAATGCATAGCCTCCTTCTGCTTCCGTCACATCGACTCCTGTCTCTTCCTTGATTTCCCGAATCACTGCATCCAACGAATCTTCCCCGGCACGTACTCCGCCTCCCGGCACTTCCCACCATCCGGCTGCCCATTCTTTATCCATTCTTCTTCTGGTGATCAGATATTTCCCATCCGGGCGCATCAGCACACCAAGAACAGTCAGGTGAAATTCTCCCGGTTTCATATTCCAGTCATTATGTTTCATTGTAGCTCCTGTACGCTCTTTATTTTCATCATAAATATCCCATAATTCCATATTTTTATCTCCTTTTACATCAAAAGTGGAGAATCATCCTGACTGACTCCCCACTTTTTCTTCTTAATATTCCCCGTTTACAATCATCTTCTCAAATTCTTTCTTAATAAAATCGCACGTCGGTTTTGTCCACTGCGTTCCCTCCAGTCCCTTTTCGGATTTAATAAGCTGCAACGAGAACAGCAATGCCTCCAAAATCTCTTTATGCTCCAGATTCTGAAGATTAGCGGCCACATAGTCTTTTGCTTCTTTTGGCTGTATTCCCGCCTTTTTACTCAACATCCTGCTGAACTGTTCAAATGTTATGATTTTCTTTCCATATTCCCAGAAATGATTCTCGTACTTTTTATATTTCTGTACATATTCCTGAATGATCTCCAATGATTCAGAATCCAGTGTGTATCCATATTTTTTAGCAATCGCTTCCAGTTCTTTCCACCACGAAACATCTACAGCAGAATAATCCATGCTGATCCGGAAACAGCCGCCTGTACTGTTGATTGCTTTTTGAAATTCATCTTCCCAGGTCGGACATACCAGCATCTTCTCGCCATTCACGATCCCACCCTGTATTATTTTTTCTTTCATCCTCATGTCCTCCTTACGGTAAAGCTTTCGTATCTTCAGATCAAATCAGTATGAATATTATACCATTATCTTGTTATGATTGCAAAGCCGATATTACACCTTCGTCACACCAGCCAGGATCATCTCCAGACATGAAATTTTCTTATAATGCTTCTAATGCTTTATTAGATCCCACCAGGATCAGAACCATATCTTCACGCAATACTTCTGAAGGATCCGGATTCACTTCTACGTGCGCCCCACTTTTAATTCCCACGACATTCACTTCATAATTCCGGCGCACATCCAGTTCTTGCAACGTTTTTCCACTCCATTTTACGGGCATCGGTGTCTCAACTATACTATAATCCGGTGATAAAGCGATCCAATCTGTGAAGCTGGCAGACATAAGATTCTTTGCCATCCGGATCCCCATTTCTTTTTCCGGGAAAATAATGGAGTCTGCACCGATTTTTTTCAATACGGTTGCATGACGCTCATTTTTTGCTTTTGCAATCACATTCGGTACACCAATTTCTTTACACACCAGCGTTGCCATAATACTTGCTTCCAGACTTTCTGCTTCTGCGATCACAACGCCATCCAGATTCCTCGTGCCAAGAGATCTGACAAAATCCGGATCACCGATATCTGCCTGCATCGCATACGATACCGAGTCGGCGATTCCTTTTACGCGCTCCATATCTTTATCTACTGCTACGACCTCGCATCCGAGTTTTTGTAATTCTAACGCAATACTTTCCCCAAAACTGCCCAGACCAAATACTGCAAATTGTTTCTTCATAGTTACTCCTCCTCATTAACCAATCATAATCTTTTCCGCCGGAAGTGTCCGCATCTTTTCCTGCAAATTTACCTTTCCGGCAAATAATAACGCAATGGTCATCGGTCCGACTCGTCCTGCATACATCAGTATCATCAACACGATCTTGCTTCCTACCCTCAGATGAGTTGTCAGATCTTGTGTCAGGCCAACTGTTGCCATCGCAGATGCGGTCTCATACATAATTCTCTGAAGCGAGATTGTATCCGGCTCTATCACAGCAATAACCGTGGTTCCTGTTACATATATGCCCAATGCCAGCATAAATGTCACGAACGCTACACGAAAGCTATCTTCAGCCACTTTTCTCTGGAAGCATTCAATATCATGACCTCCCCTGAGCATCGTGTGAAAAGCGAGAAATAAAAGCGCAAATGTCGTTGTCTTCAGACCACCCGCAGTTCCTCCCGGAGATCCTCCGATAAACATTAAAATAATATTCAGGAATCCGGTCTCTTCATGCATTCCCGACTGCTGAAATGTACTAAATCCGGCCGTTCTGGTCGTCACAGCCTGAAATGCCGAAGCCATTATCTTCTGTCCGGTATTCAGATTCCCAATCGTTTCCGGATTTCGGTACTCCAGTACAAAATTCAAAAGTGTCCCTGCTATCAGCAGAATCAATGTCGTAACAATTGCTATCTTTGAATGTAACTTAAGTCTGGTAAAACACCATTTCTTCGGAATTTCACGATACCAGATCTTCTTTCCGTTATCAATCACGTCATACCACACCGTAAATCCAATTCCGCCAAGAATGATCAGCATCATCGTTGTAATATTGATCAATGGATTGGTTACGTATCTTGCCAGGCTGTCCTCTCCGAGAATATCAATTCCCGCATTGCAAAATGCAGAAACCGAGTGAAAAACTCCATACCAAATTCCTTTTACAAGTCCATAATCCCGACTGAATTGTATTGCATAAAAAACGGCGCCGATTCCTTCTACCACTACCGTCCCGAACAAAATTCTGCGGACCATGCCTACCAGACCACCAAGAGAATTCATATTATAAGCTTCTTGAATGACAATTCTCTCTTTTACCGTAATCTTTCTTTTAAGAAGCATAAAAAACGCTGTGATACATGCAATTATGCCCAGACCTCCGATCTGAATCAGAATCAATAAAATTATCTTTCCCGTTATCGTAAACTGATATTTCGGAACAACCGTAACCAGTCCCGTCACACATACCGATGTTGTTGATGTAAATAATGCATCCAGGAAGCTGATTGGTTTTTCATTCGATACCGGAAGCCATAAAAGTACTGCTCCCAGAACAATCACACTCAGAAAACCAATTACCAGAATTTTCATGGTATTCCATCTGATATTTTGCTTTCTCTTCATTTTTATTTTGCCTTTCTTATCTGTATTTTTTCTTCTATAACGACTATAATTTACGCTTGCACCTTAAAGAAGTCAATAGTTATTTTCCAGCAAAAACAAAAAAGCCAGAAAAGCTTATAAACAAAGCATTTCTGACTCTTTCAGGAGCAGGGGATGAGAGAATCGAACTCCCGCCAAAGGTTTTGGAGACCCCTATCATACCACTTGACCAATCCCCTATATTGTAACTCATTGCTGAGTGCTTATTATTTATACCATATTAGTTCCATATATGTCAACAGAATTTTTCATTTTTTTTATTTTTTTGCAAAATTTCTGTTTTTTCTTATATAATCCGTATTCTAAAAAACCTCCGGCTTTCTTTATCCGAGCCGGAGATTCCATCTTTCATCTATACATTTCCGATATTCATTTTTCTAAATACACCGATCAGAACTTTACCGATTGCAAGAACCAGAATTGCCGCTGCAATTGCCTCAGGTATTCCCGATGCCGTAACAGTTCCCATTACCAGTCCCCATACGGCACTGACTGCCACATCTTTTGCTTCTGCATACTGTTTTGCAAAAAGAATGTAGATACTTCCCATTACCGTGATCGTGTTCACCATTGCTCCGGCGAATCCTACGACAGGAAGTGCAATGATATTGTTTACTTTCAGTTTTGATAAGAGAATCCAAAGCCATCCTGCTGCCACACCGATCAAAATTCTGCATCCTACTGAAATCCAGACTGCCTTAACCGCTCCGGGTATTCCTGTAGTGCTCATAAACGGAGAGAATGCGAATGATAAAAGCGTCGGTGCCATTGTATTACTGATCAATGAACAAATACCGAATACACCGCCCAGGATTGCACCTGCTGCAGGTCCTAACAAAATTGCTCCAATAATTACCGGAATGTGTACCGTTGTCGCTTTAATGATCGGAAGCTGTATCATTCCAAGCGGTGTGTTCGCCAGAACGATTACGATTGCTGCCATAAGTGCAACACTGACCATCCAGCTGGTGTTATGTTTTTTTGTCTTCATGTTTAATCTTCCTCCTTGTTATCATTCCCGGTATCCGGGATACAATACAATTACGAATCCGATTATAACATCGTTATCTATTACTTGCAAGAATGAATAAAAAGAGCTATAGTGATTGTATAATTTTAGAAATGAGGATGAATATTTATGTTAAAAGGAAAACATGTTCTCCTTGGCGTGACCGGGGGAATTGCTTCTTATAAGATTGCAACTCTTGCAAGTCTTCTCGTAAAAGCCCAGGCTGATGTTCATGTCATCATGACAGAGAACGCTGCCAATTTCATTAATCCGATTACGTTTGAGACTCTCACAGGACATAAATGTATCACTGATACATTCGACCGGAACTTTGAATTCAAAGTGGAACATATTGCACTTGCCCAGCTTGCTGATGTCGTTATGGTTGCTCCCGCAACTGCAAATGTGATGGCCAAGCTTGCTCATGGTCTTGCCGACGATATGCTGACAACAACCGTACTTGCCAGCCGTGCGCCAAAGATCATTGCTCCTGCTATGAATACAGCAATGTATGAGAATCCTGTCACACAGGATAATATAGAATTACTGAAGCATTATGGCATGGAAGTCATCACACCTTCCACCGGTCATCTGGCCTGTGGCGATAATGGTGCCGGAAAGATGCCGGAACCGGAAACTTTATTCCAATATATCTGCAAATCTGTTGGATACAAAAAAGACATGACCGGTATGAAAGTACTTGTAACTGCAGGACCGACACAGGAAGCCATTGACCCGGTCCGTTATATTACGAACCATTCTTCCGGAAAGATGGGATACAGCATTGCAAAAGCCTGCATGCTCCGCGGCGCAGATGTTACCCTTGTAACAGGACGTACCTCCCTTGATGCACCGCTTTTTGTCAATACCATTCCAATTGTATCTGCCAAAGATATGTACAGGGAAGTCACTTCCAGAAGCCAGGATATGGACATTATCATCAAGGCTGCTGCCGTTGCCGATTACAGACCATGCAATGTCTCTGATGAAAAGATCAAAAAGAAAGACGATGATACCATGTCGATTCCACTGGAGCGCACAGATGATATCCTGAAATATCTCGGCGAACACAAAAAAGCCGGTCAGTTCTTATGCGGCTTTTCTATGGAGACGCAGAATATGCTTACGAACTCCAAGAAAAAACTGGAAAAGAAGAATCTGGATATGATCGTTGCCAATAATCTGAAAGAACAAGGTGCCGGATTTGAAACGGATACAAACATCGTTACTATGATCACACCAGATCAGATATTTGAACTTGAACTGATGAGCAAAGAAGAAGTTGCCTTCCATCTGCTTGATAAAATATTAGAGCTTAAGAACGAAATGTAAATACAGTATAAAAAAGGAAATCCGGAAATTTACAGGAGGATATATGAAAATGGACGCAAATTTATCAATGGAACAGATACGCAAGGATGTAAAGAATGTAACCGAATTGAATCAGGAGGGTTATGATATGGATGTCATCTCTCACAAACTCGATCTTTCAAAAGACTATGTACAGACAATCCTTACCTGTGCACAGGGATTTACAGAAGACGACACACTGGCTGTAGCTGTACTGGTTGAAGCAAGTTTATAAATTTTATCAGTTGACGATCCGGAATCTGTCTCTGACAGTTTTCAAAACACATAGATATTACATAACACTGTCCAATGATCTTAATATGTTATCGGACAGTGTTTTTCAGTTTATTTATAAAAGTAAGTGGTGTCATACCATATTTTTTCTTAAATGCACGATGAAAATAAGAAAGATTCCGGAATCCGACTGACATGGAGACTTCAATAATCGATAAATGCCCCTGTTCAAATAATTCCACAGCTTTCTCCAATCTAAAATTATTCATGTATTCCACACAAGTCATATTCATATGCTTTTTGAAAAAACGCATAAAATGATATTCACTGAAATAGCACAATTCTGCCAGTTCCGCTATTGAAA
>OLOD01000486.1_pt1 | contig 31407 bp, 26 predicted proteins | sample 1671921 | NCBI WGS metagenome assembly OLOD01 (sample SAMEA3136626, study PRJEB25190) | human gut metagenome | biome: human gut; feature: human-associated habitat; material: faeces | place: Austria | collected 2013
GTAGGTGTCGCAAGCGACCGCCGCAGGCGCAAGAATGTGCCAAGGCACATTCTTTATTCTAATGAGAAACATTATCAGTAAATGATATTGATATTACGTTTTCGTTATAGTATAGTAAATACATAGGTTAGACACAACTAACAAATAAGGAAGATATGTGGAAATGAATTCATAAAACATACAGGAAAATAATAAGTAAAGCAATAGATAATCAGATCTTAATTTCAGGAGGTTCAGTATGAGTGTAGTAATCATTGGAGGACATGACAGAATGGTATGTCAGTATAAGAAAGTCTGTAAACAGTTTAATTGTAAGGCGAAGATCTTCACCCAGATGTCAGCAAGCTTAAGCAAACAGATTGGAAGTCCTGATCTGATCGTTCTTTTCACAAACACAGTATCCCATAAAATGGTTCGCTGTGCAGTAGAAGAAGCCGGCAGATGCAATGCGGATGTGATTCGTTGTCACACCAGCAGTAAGAATGCGCTGGAAGAGATTCTGGAGAATGTTTGTGCATAATAAATATGCTGAGTTATTGAAACTATGAGAATAGAAAAGTCCCTTCAGAAGAAATAAACTTCTGAAAGGGACTTTTTCTGTATCATGCTGCCAATTACGCAGATTATTAATCTGAACAGGATCACAGCACCAATTTCTATAACTGGATATTTTTAAAGAGATCTCCAAGGTTTGTTCCGATATCTTCCGCTTTCGGGATCACAACCTTTTCAGCTTTCTCTTCAGCCTTCTCTTTGTCTTCTTCGAGAGCTTTCATGCTAAGGCTGATCTTGCCATCTTTGATACCGATGACTTTCACTTCAACTTCATCGCCAACTGTGAGAACATCAGAAGGCATTTTTACACGCTTCTGGGAGATCTGTGAAACGTGAACCAGACCGGAAAGTCCGTTCTCCAACTTTACAAATGCTCCATAGTTCTGAAGTGTTTCTACAGTTCCTTTTAGAACAGTTCCAACCTTCATACTTGCAATTTGTGCATCACGTGCTGCTTTTTCCTTTTCCTTCAGAAGCTCACGTGCAGAAAGGACAAGACGATTATTCGCCTGGTCAACATCGATCACCTGTACTTCGATATCCTTGAGAAGATAATCTTCCAGATTCTCGATATAGGAAAGGGACAGCTTAGAAGCCGGAACGAATCCGCGAAGTCCTTCTACCATTACAATTACGCCACCGTTGACAACACCTTCAATTTTAACAGGAAGAACAGTTTTCTTATCCATATAATCCTGGACTCTGTTCCATGGATTCGCATCATCGAAATGATCTTCATAGTCTGCCATTGTTTCTGTTACTTCATTTGTCTGTAATTCTTTCATTTCTTCGCTCATTAAAAGCACCTCATTTTCTTTTTCTCGTTAATCAAAAGTATAACATATGTATGAGAAAAAATACAACAAAAGTGCCAAAATCCGTGAAGAAAATGAAAAATGCGGTTGGATTAATAGAAAAAAAATGTTACTCTACTTATTGAATAGTGAATTGTATTGTCAGGTTTAATTCAAGAATGCCTCGGCATTCTTGCTGCGAGGTGCGCGTCATGCAAGTGCATGATATACTTAATGAAGAAGCTGTTCATGTAAGACGACAGAATACAGAGATAAATTGATGTGAGTGTAAAAGTAAATAAGAGATAAATTTGAGAAGGAGAGATAGAAAAAATGGCTGAGAATAAAAAGGTGTATGTTGTAGGTCATAAGAATCCGGATACAGATTCTATTTGTACAGCAATTGCTTATGCAAATCTTAAGACAAAGATTACCGGAGAAACGTATGAGCCTCGTCGTGCAGGGCAGCTTAACGAGGAGACACAATATGTACTGGAACACTTTGGCGTAAAAGTTCCGTTATTACTTTCTGATCTTAGAGAACAGATTAAAAATGTGGAATTGAAAGAAAGTCAGGAAATTCAGGGAAGCCTCTCAATCCGTACAGCATGGGAAAAGATGTCAGAGATGAATACTCATACGATTCCAATCACACGTAATGGTGTGCTGGAAGGTGTGATCACAAAAGGTGATATTGCGAAATCCTATATGGAAGTCTATGATAACACAATGCTTGCGAAGGCAAGAACACAGTACCGTAATATTGCAGCGGCAGTAGAAGGTGAAATTGTAACAGGAAATGAACATGGTTATTTTTATAAAGGAAAAGTAACTGTTGCAGCATCAAGCAAAGAGTTGATGACAAGCTTTATCGAGAAAGATGATCTTGTTATTATTGGGGATCGAATTGATGCACAGCAGTGTGCAGTTGATCTGGATGCAAGCTGTATGGTAGTCTGCCAGAATGATCCGATCTCAGAAGATATTCTGCGTCAGGCAGAGGCAAAAGAAATTGTCGTCATCTGGACACAGCATGATACATTTACGGCAGCGCAGCATATCAGCCAGAGTATTCCGGTAAGATCTTTCATGACAAAGGATCAACTCGTAACATTCCGTAAGAATGATTATGTAGATGATGTGAAAGAAGTGATGGCACGCAAGCGTTTCCGCGACTTCCCTGTTGTAGATGAAGATGGAAAGTTCTTAGGTCTTGTTTCCAGACGAAGACTTCTCAATGTCAGCAAGAAACAGGTGATCCTTGTCGATCATAATGAGAAGAACCAGGCAGTAGACGGAGTGGAAGAGGCAGATGTCCAGGAGATTATTGATCACCACAGATTGAGCAGTATCGAGACGATCGGACCTGTATTTTTCAGAAATCAGCCGGTTGGATGTACAGCAACAATTGTATCTCAGATGTACGAGGAAAATGGTGTCGAAATAGATCCGGTGAATGCAGGACTTCTTTGTTCCGCGATCATTTCCGATACATTGATGTTCCGTTCCCCAACTTGTACACCACTTGATGAAAGCACAGCGAAAAGGCTTGCAGAGATTGCCGGGATCAATATAGAGAAACTTGCACAGGCGATGTTCAAGGCAGGAAGTAACCTCAAAGGAAAGACAGCCGAGGAGATTCTCTTCCTTGATTTTAAACAGTTTACAGTGAATGATACGGTATTTGGTGTTGGTCAGGTGAATTCAATGAGCGAAGAAGAGCTTGAAGAGATTAAGGCAACAGTACTTCCGGAGATGGAAAAGACAAGACAAAATCACAGTCTGGATATGATTTTCTTTATGCTGACAAATATTATTGCAGAGTCTTCTGAACTGATCTGCAGTGGTAATGAAGCAAGAGAAAAGATTATCGGAGCTTATGATTTGGAAGATAATGCACAGAAACTGATGCTCAAAGGTGTCGTATCACGTAAGAAACAGCTCGTTCCGGCACTTGTATCAGCACTGCAGCAGTAAGAAGCCCAAGATATTTTCAAATAGAAAGTCAGAACCGTCTCCGTAACAGGGGACGGTTTTCAGGAGGAAAGAGAAATGGCGAAACAGGTATGGAAAGCCGGTAATATGGTCTACCCGCTTCCGGCAGTTATGGTAAGTACGGCAGATAAAGAAGGAAATACGAACATTTTTACCGTTGCATGGACAGGAACTGTATGTACAAATCCGGCGATGGTATACATTTCCGTAAGACCGGAAAGATATTCGTATCATATGATTGAAGAGAGCGGAGAGTTTGTGATCAATCTGACAACCGAACAGCTCGCCCATGCGACTGATTACTGTGGTGTGCGCTCCGGCCGGGATGTGGATAAATGGAAAGAGTGTCATTTGACTGCGAAAAAGGCAGAGAAGCTTACTTACGCACCGGTCATTGAAGAAGCACCGGTCAATATTGAATGTGTAGTGACAAAAATTGAGAAACTTGGAAGTCACCATATGTTTCTTGCAGAAGTGAAAGCGGTTCAGGTGGACGAGTCCTATATGGATGAGAAGGGCAAATTCGAACTCAATAAGACAGGTCTTCTGGCATATTCCCATGGAGAATATCTTGGACTTGGAAAAAAGATCGGAACGTTTGGATACAGCGTGAGAAAAAAGAAGACCGTTGACAAACGAACTGCTAAGAAGATCACAACAAAAAATGAATCAAGGAGCAAGAAATCTCCAGAGAAAAGAACTGTGAATAAAAATGCAACATTCAGAAAGAAAGGAAAAGCTAAGAAATGATTTCATTTGAAAATGACTATTCAGAAGGCGCACATGAGGAAATCCTGCGCAGACTGGCAGAAGTAAATAAAGAAGGAATTACAGGATACGGAAATGATTCATATTGTGAATCCGCAAAGGAAAATATCCGTCAGGCATGTAAATGCCCGGAGGCAGACATTTACTTCCTTGTGGGAGGAACACAGACAAATCAGACAGTAATTGATTCCGTGCTCCAGAGCTATGAAGGCGTTATCGCGGCTGAGACAGGTCATGTTGCATCACACGAGGCGGGTGCGATTGAAGCATCCGGTCATAAAGTACTGACCCTTCCGCAGCTGGAAGGAAAGATTCAGCCCAAAGATGTGGCAGATTATTTGAATCAGTTTTATAGTGATGGGAATCATGAACACATGGTTTTCCCAGGGATGGTCTACATCTCTCACCCAACAGAGTATGGCACACTGTATACACGTGGCGAACTCGCAGAGCTTTCTGATATCTGTCAGCAGTACCATATTCCATTGTATCTTGATGGAGCACGTCTTGGATACGGTCTTGCAGTAGAAGATACAGATGTGACAATGGAAGATATTGCAGAATACTGTGACATTTTTTACATCGGTGGAACAAAGGTCGGTGCCTTCTGCGGAGAAGCAGTTGTATTTACAAAAGAAAATGCGCCGAGACATTTTGTGACGCTGATCAAACAGCACGGAGCACTGCTTGCCAAAGGCTGGTTCCTTGGTGTTCAGTTTGACACTTTATTTACAGATGATCTGTATATGAAAATCAGTAAAAATGCGATTGAAACAGCTGCGAGACTAAAAGAAATCCTGAAAGAAAAAGGATATGACTTCTATATTGATTCTCCGACGAACCAGATCTTTGTTGAGATGGAAGACGAGAAGCTGAAAGAACTGGAGAAGAATGTCAGGGTCAGCTTCTGGGAGAAGACGGATGAGAAACATACGGTAGTCAGATTTGCTACGAGCTGGGCGACAGATATGGAGAAGGTTGAGAAGCTGAGGGAGTATTTATAAAAAAGTAAGAATATAAATAATAGCAAATACAGATAATATATAGAAGCCCATAAAATGAGAATCATTATCATGTAGAAATATTGCGTTTTGCAAAGAAACTTGATAGAATACATATGGTTAGAGAAAACTAACCGTGTGAATAAATCATGTATACTCCTTTGTCTGTAATACCTGAACACAGGCGAGGGAGTCCTCAGAAAGGATGGACAACTATGAATTATCTGGAAATTGAAAAAGTAATTGGAAGAGAAATTATCGACTCGCGCGGAAATCCAACGGTTGAGGCGGAAGTGCATCTTGTAGATGGAACTGTAGCAAGAGGTGCAGCTCCAAGTGGTGCTTCTACCGGAGAATTTGAGGCACTTGAACTTCGTGATGGAGACAAGTCAAGATTCGGTGGAAAAGGTGTTTCCCGTGCAGTAGAAAATATTAATACAACAATCAACAGTGCATTAGTTGGAATGGATGCAGGCGACACTTATGCAATTGATCAGGCTATGATCCAGGCAGATGGAACAAAAGATAAATCAAATCTTGGAGCAAATGCAATTCTTGCGGTTTCAATCGCATGTGCAAGAGCGGCAGCAGATGCACTTGAGATTCCGTTGTACCGTTTTCTTGGGGGAGTGAATGGAAACAGACTTCCTGTTCCAATGATGAACATTGTAAATGGTGGGTGTCATGCGCTTTCTTCCGGACTGGATGTGCAGGAGTTCATGATCATGCCGGTGGGAGCACCGTCTTTTAAAGAATGCATCCGCTGGTGTACAGAGGTATTCCATGCACTTGCAGGAATCTTGAAAGATAGAGGACTTGCAACATCTGTAGGCGATGAGGGTGGATTTGCCCCGGCACTGAAATCAGACGAAGAAGCAATCGAGACAATTCTTGAGGCTGTGAAGAAGGCCGGATATGAGCCTGGAAAAGACTTCAAGATCGCGATGGATGCGGCATCCTCAGAATGGAAGACAGGGACGATTGGGGAGTATAAACTTCCAAAGGCAGGAACAGTCTATACTTCAGAACAGCTCATTGACCACTGGAAGAAACTGGTAGAAAAATATCCGATCATCTCAATCGAAGATGCACTTGATGAGGAAGACTGGGAAGGCTGGAAAAAGCTGACAGCAGAGCTGGGAGATAAAGTTCAGCTGGTTGGAGATGATCTTTTTGTCACAAACACAGAGAGACTGGCGAAAGGAATTAAGCTTGGATGCGGAAATTCTATTCTGATCAAACTGAATCAGATTGGGTCTGTATCTGAGACTCTTGAAGCAATCAAGATGGCACACAAAGCAGGTTACACAGCAATTTCTTCCCACCGTTCCGGTGAGACAGAGGACACAACGATTGCAGATCTTGCAGTAGCGCTGAATACCTGCCAGATCAAGACCGGAGCGCCGAGCCGTTCGGAGCGTGTAGCGAAATATAATCAGTTACTCCGCATCGAGGAAGAACTTGGAACAAGCGCAGTATATCCGGGAAATGACGCATTTAATGTGAAATAACATCAGTAAAATAACCTGACAGTCAGGAAAATCCATGCATTTTATGATCTCAGTGGGATGAAATGCATGGATTTTTGTGCATATATTTCTTTGATTTTCATCTAGATTTTTTTATCTATATGTCATACAATAGAAATGTAATTGCCATCAGGCAACATAATATTTAAAAATATTTGGAGGATTTCATTATGAAGAAACCGGTTCTGGTTATTATGGCAGCAGGAATGGGAAGCAGATATGGCGGGCTGAAGCAGATTGACCCGGTAGATCAGGAAGGACATATTATTATGGATTTCTCGATCTTTGATGCAAAACGCGCAGGATTTGAGAAAGTCGTATTTATTATTAAGAAAGAAAATGAAGCAGATTTTAAAGAAGCTGTTGGAAAGAGAATTGAGAAGATCATGGATGTAGCGTATGTATTCCAGGATCTGAACAATCTCCCGGAAGGTTACGAAGTTCCGGAAGGACGTGTAAAGCCTTGGGGAACAGCACATGCTGTTTTAAGTGCGATCGATGAGGTGGATGGACCATTTGCAGTAATCAACGCGGACGATTATTACGGACGTCATGCATTTGAGACGATCTATGAATTCCTTACAACACATGAAGATGATGATAAGTATCGTTATACAATGGTAGGTTATCGTCTGAAGAATACAGTTACAGATAACGGACATGTTGCTCGTGGCGTATGTGAACTCAATGAGGCGAAAGAGCTGGTTGGAATCACAGAGCGTACAAAGATCGAGAAGCGTGACGGTGGAATCGCTTTCTCAGAAGACGACGGAGAGACATGGACAACTATCGACGGAGATACTCTTGTATCCATGAATATGTGGGGATTTACAAGAAGTATTTTAGATGAGATTAAAGCAGGATTCCCGGCATTCCTTGAGAAAGGTATTAAGGAAAATCCAATGAAATGTGAATACTTCCTGCCATCCGTAGTCAGTGACCTTCTGGCAGAGGGCAGAGCAACCGTAAGAGTGCTTGAATCCGAAGATAAATGGTATGGAGTTACATACAAAGAAGACAAGCCGGTTGTAGTCGCAGCGGTACAGGCTTTGAAAGACGAAGGTCTTTATCCACAGAAATTGTGGGATTAGATTATGTGTTGTCAGTTACAGAATTTGTGAATAATAATGATTATGCAACATTTTTACCATAAGAGGAACTATTCGTATAAAGATTTTTGTGGTGGATGTGTTATAATCAGAGACAACAAAGCAAAGATAAGCAAGCTGCTGAACACAGTTACTGTGAGGAGCAGCAATTTGAGCAATAAAGCTCAGAGGAGGAATTTTAAAATGGCAATTTTAGTAACAGGAGGCGCCGGATTTATCGGAAGCCACACATGTGTAGAACTTTTGAATGCAGGATATGATGTTGTAATCGCAGATAACCTTTACAACGCATCAGAGAAAGCTGTAGACAGAGTAAAACAGATCACAGGAAAAGATCTGAAGTTCTATAAAGCAGATATCCGCGACAAAGAAGCAATGAACGAGATCTTTGAGAAAGAAGAGATCGAGTCAGTTATTCATTTCGCAGGACTCAAGGCAGTAGGTGAATCAGTTGTTAAACCACTCGAATACTACGAGAATAACATTGCAGGAACTTTAGTTCTCTGTGATGTAATGAGAAATCACGGCGTGAAGAATATCATCTTCAGTTCTTCTGCAACAGTATATGGTGACCCGGCATTTATCCCGATCACAGAAGAGTGCCCGAAGGGTACATGTACAAACCCATACGGATGGACAAAATGGATGCTGGAGCAGATCCTGACAGATCTTCATACAGCAGATCCGGAGTGGAATGTCGTACTTCTTCGTTACTTCAATCCAATCGGAGCTCATGAGAGCGGACTGATCGGAGAAGATCCGAAGGAAATCCCGAACAACTTGATTCCATACATTACACAGGTTGCAATCGGTAAACTTGAGTGTCTTGGTGTATTTGGAGACGATTATGATACACACGACGGAACAGGCGTCCGCGATTACATCCACGTAGTTGATCTCGCAGTCGGACATGTCCGCGCAGTAGAGAAACTGAAAGAGAAAGCAGGAGTTTCCGTATATAATCTTGGAACAGGAAACGGATATTCCGTACTTGATATGGTAAAAGCATTCTCCAAAGCTTGTGGAAAAGAGATCCCTTACCAGATTAAACCACGCCGTGCAGGAGACATTGCTACATGTTACTGTGATGCTTCCAAGGCAAAGGAAGAACTGCACTGGGTAGCTGAGAGAGATCTGAACAAGATGTGTGAAGATTCCTGGAGATGGCAGAGCATGAATCCAAACGGATACGAGGATTAAGATTGAATAATCAATTATGATGTGAAATGGAAAGTTGTTGATGAGCAGGGGCGCACGATGATAGTGCGGTTTCCTGTGCCATCAACAACTTTTTTGTATCATTTGTAAACTATGTTAACCAACCGAGAACAGCAACACAGCTCTTGCAACCAACAGTCCATCTGTATTATACTAATAGAACACGATTAAATTCAGAAGAAATTGGAGATAGAAAAATGAAGCGCGAAGTAGATCTTAATGAAATTTCAGACGGACGTCTGTATTCCTCCGGAGATATGGTTAAGGTGGACTGTCATGACTGTGAAGGCTGCTCTGCATGCTGCCAGGGAATGGGAAATTCCATCCTATTGGATCCAATGGATCTGTGGAGATTGCAACTCGGAAAAAAAGAGAATTTTGATACACTGCTTGCAAACTATTTGGAATTGAATGTAGTTGACGGGATGGTACTTCCTAATTTAAAGATGGCAGGAGAGGAAGAAGCCTGTCTGTTCTTGAAAGATGGAAGATGTTCTATTCATGGATACAGACCGGGAATCTGCCGTTTGTTCCCTCTTGGACGTATTTATGAGGAGAATGGATTCAAGTATTTTATCCAGGTTCATGAGTGTAAGAAGCAGGAACGTGGTAAAGTGAAGATTAAGAAGTGGCTTGGAATTGCAGATCAGAAGAGATACGAAGATTTCGTGTGGAGATGGCATACATTTCTTAAGAACTGTGAAGAAGGAATGAAAGAACTTGATGAGCAGAACGCGAAAGTACTGACGGTTGTGGTTCTCCGCAACTTTTATCAAATGCCTTATCAGGCAGAGGAAGAAGCACAGTTTTATCCGGAATTTGAAGAAAGACTGGAAAGACTGAATGCAATGTTTGGATTTTAGAAGTGAAAGTTAACAACAGGTGAAAGGCAGCAGTAGATGGAAAGCAACAGTAGAAAAACACAGATATTAAAAGAAATTTTTGGATACGATTCTTTCCGTAAAGGACAGGAGGAGATTGTAGATCAGATTTTGAATGGAAGAGATGTGTTGGCAATCATGCCGACTGGAGCGGGAAAGTCACTTTGTTATCAGGTTCCGGCACTTCTGATGTCTGGGATCACGATCGTAGTATCACCGCTGATTTCATTGATGATCGATCAGGTGAAGGCATTGAATGAAGCAGGAGTTCATGCAGCGTATATTAACAGTGCACTGACAGAACGGCAGATTACAAAAGCATTAGAACTGGCAGCGGCAGGCAGATATAAGATGATCTATGTCGCTCCGGAACGCTTGTTGACACCACGGTTTCTGGACTTTGCATGTCATACAGAACTTTCTATGGTGACAATCGATGAGGCTCACTGTATTTCCCAGTGGGGACAGGATTTTCGCCCAAGTTATGTGAAGATCACAGAATTCATCCGCCAGCTTCCAAGACGCCCGGTCGTCAGTGCATTTACAGCAACAGCAACACAGAAAGTAAGAGAAGATATTCTTGAAGTACTTGATCTTGAATCTCCTTATATAAATGTATCCGGTTTTGACAGAGAGAACCTTTACTTCGAAGTAAGACCAGCGCGTGGGAAGAAGGATGCAATTAAGGAATATCTTACACAGCACAGAGAAGACAGTGGAATTATTTACTGTGCAACAAGAAAAAATGTAGATGAACTCTATTTGGAATTGCAGAATGCCGGATTCTCTGTCGGAAGATATCACGCAGGAATGGGGACAGAGGCAAGAAATGAAAGTCAGGAAGATTTCATTTATGACAGGATAGAGATTATGATCGCAACGAATGCATTTGGAATGGGAATAGATAAGTCCAATGTCCGTTTTGTACTTCATTATAATATGCCGCAGAGCATGGAAAATTATTACCAGGAGGCAGGCAGAGCCGGACGAGACGGAGAACCGGCAGAATGTATCCTTTTCTATTCACCGCAGGATATCATGATCAATCAGCTCCTGCTGGATAGTAAAGAGCAGATTGGAGAATACACAGAAGAAGAACTCCGGGTGATCCGGGAACAGGATGTTCTCCGGCTGCGTAAGATGAGTAATTATTGTACGACAAGTATGTGTCTCAGAAAATACATATTGAATTATTTCGGACAGGAGACAGAAGAACATTGTGGGAATTGTTCCAATTGTCTGGAAGAATTTGTTGAGCTTGATGTCGGAGAGATTGCGGCAGATGTGATCGAGTGTGTGCGCGAATCCAGACAGAGATACGGTATGACAATGATCCTTTCCACACTGGCGGGAGCGAATACAGCGAAGATCAGAAGTGCAGGGATGAATGAACTTTCTGTTTATGGAAGACAGAGTAAATGCTCTCAGCAGAGGCTGAAAGACGTAGTTTATACACTGCTCGAACACAGATACCTTCAACAGAGCGCAGATCGTTATGCAATCCTGAAACTGACAGACCGGTCAGAAGAATTACTGAAATCGAGAGAATTGAAACTTCGCTGCAAGAAGTCAGAACTTACAGAAAAGAAAAAGTCCGGAAGTGGAAAGAAAGTGTCTCATAGAAAGGGAGAGAGTTTCGGGAATCTTACAGATAAAAGCCGAGAATTATTCGAAGAATTGCGTTCTGTGCGTTATTCTTTGGCAAAGAAAAAAGGAATTCCGCCATATATGGTCGCTTCAGATCGTACATTACATGAGATGTGTGTACTTGTTCCATTTGAAAAAGAGGAACTGCTTGAAGTACACGGTATGGGATTTAAGAAATATGAACAGTACGGAGCAGTTTTTCTTGATAAGATTCAAGAAGTGACAGCAGGTGATAAAAAGGGTTACGGTATATCAGAAGATGCTGATGGAACAGATGCAGTTCAGAACCAGAATCCTCTGGACATCGGACCATTTGGAAGCGTAGAGAATTAACAGCAAAAAAGAAGTAAAAGAAAGAAGTGACATAAAAGTGTCTGTAAAAATATTTCCAACATTAAAAAATTATAAAAAAGAATATTTGCCAAAAGATATTTTAAGCGGAATTATCATGGCAGCGGTCTCAATTCCAATCTCTATGGGGTATGCACAGATCGCAGGTGTTCCGGCAGTGTATGGACTTTATGGATCTGTTCTGCCGATCCTGCTATTCGCCATGCTCTCAACTTCAAAACAGTTTATCTTCGGAGTAGATGCGGCACCGGCGGCAATTGTCGGAGCTGCACTGGCAACACTTGGAGTGACGGCAGAATCAGCCCAGGCATTGCAGTATGTACCATTGATCGCATTGTTTACAGGACTCTGGTTATTGTTGTTTTATCTTTTACATGCAGATAAGATTGTTGATTTTATCTCAACACCGGTTATGGGTGGATTTATCAGTGGTATTGCAGTGACAATTATTATGATGCAGATTCCGAAACTGATGGGAAGCCCGGCGGGGACTGGAGAATTCATAGAACTTGCAGAACACATTTTTCAGGCAATCACAAAGATAAACTGGTTGTCCTTTGGAATGGGAATTGGAGCACTTGTAATCTTGATTGTATCCAAAAAAATGATTCCAAAGTTCCCGATGGCAATCGTTATTATGATTGCCGGAGTTCTCTCGACAATTGTCTTTCATGTAAACCAGTATGGCGTAGTTCTCCTGCAGGCAGTTCAACCAGGGCTTCCGCGGCTTATTTTCCCGGATTTTACAGGGATCAATCTTACACAGGCCGTGGGAAGAGCACTTATGGTTGCTGTTGTGATCATGGCAGAGACACTTTTGTCAGAGAACAATTTTGCATCCAAAAACGGATATGAACTGGATGACCGTCAGGAAATCCTTGCCTGTGCCGCAGGAAATCTTGCTGCCGGTGCAGTTGGATGCTGCCCGGTAAATGGAAGTATTTCCAGGACTTCCATGAATGAACAGTATGGAGGAAAGACACAGGTTGTATCCATTACAGCGGGACTGACCATGGCAGTTGTACTTATAGGTGCAACCGGATTTATCGAATATCTTCCGGTTCCGGTATTGACGGCAATTGTAATCTCTGCACTGATGAATGTTGTAGAGACACATCTTGCAGTACGCTTATTTAGAGTAAGCAGAAACGAATTCTATATTTTTATTGCAGCAGGGATCGGTGTGCTGTTCCTTGGTACGATTTACGGAGTTGTGATCGGAATTCTGTTATCCTTTGTTGCAGTGATTTTAAGGGCTACAAACCCTCCGAGATCTTTCCGTGGAATGATTCCGGGAAAAGAAGTTTATTATGATCTGGAGAGAAACCGTTTTGCATATCCAATCAAGCATGTGATCATTTACAGATTTAGCGAGAACCTTTTCTTTGCAAATATCAAAGTGCTGGTTTCAGATATTGAAAACAGCATCAAAGAGGATACAAAGGTCGTAATTCTGGACGCATCAGCAATCAACAGCCTGGATATTACAGCGGCAGATGCACTTGAAATGCTTGCAGCAAGTCTGAAAAAACGTGGAATTAAGTTCTATATTACAGAACATTCCAGAGAAGTTAACGATCAGATGAGAAAGCTTGGAATCGGACACCTGATAAAAGAAGGTGCTGTGCGAAGAACAATTCTTGCGGCGCTTTATGATGCGGGGATTGAGCAGCCTTGCCCATTGGATATTCCAGAAGAAGATCTCGAAAAACTTAAGCGAAGAGAATATTTTTCCCTTCCTGCAGAAGAAGAAAATACACTGGAAGAGTTTGCATGGGCATTTGGTGATGATGCAGTCAAAGAAATTGAGAAACGAGTGCTTTCTATTGTGAAGCAGATCCATGAGATTACAGATCTCGAGAAACTTTCCGAAGAAGGAATCGAAGAAAAACTGGAATTTTGGAATTCACTTGGAGTACTTGATGAAGATGAGTTGCTCCGCAGAATGGAGCTTCACTTAGATGATCTTCCAAGTGATGTAAAAGAAAACAAAAAACTCGTCATTGAATTGATCGAGCGTAGAAGAAGAAAACTTAGAGATCGTCTTCTGAAAGAGCATCCAGAGATTGTTGAGCATATTGAAGAGCGAAGAGAGCGGCTGGAGCGAAGACTTGAGAAACAGAATCCAGATGCAGTAAAGCGTCTGAAACACTGGAAAGATGAAGAATTCTAAAGAACAATCTTTAAGATTCTTAATAAATCATTAGGATTGTTAAAGTTCTCTTGTTTCTGCAAAAAAGGAATGCTATGATTAATATGGAAGAAAAAGTCAGGGGACAATTTTGATTGTCCCCTGATTCTAAGAATAGAAAAGAAAAAAAGGGATAAGCATGTGGTCTAAAGAAACAAAAGAAGAAAAAGAACGCAAGAAAGAACAAGCGTTTTATGAACATTATGGCGCGATGGGAAAAAGCACAGATTCCATTAGAAAAGAGTGGGAGAGACGCAAGAGGAATGAACAACGCATTCGACGCCTCAAGAGACGAAGGAGAATTGCAATCATATTGATTCTGTTCGTTGTATTAGTTCCGGCAGTTTCAACATTTACTTATTTTAAAATGAATCCGATTGTATTACGGAGTAAAGTGATTGCGCAGGAAAAGAAAGAAAGTATGGATCTAATGTCCAACATCCGTTTCGTTGTTGGTGGAAAAGCGAAAGATGTGAAGACAGAAGGGGAAGTAGATACGAATAAAGAAGGAAAATATACGGTTTACTATGTCTACGGTAAACAAAAAGTAAAAGCGGAAGTCGAAGTTAAGGATACAAAAGCACCTGAGCTTAAAATGAAAGACAGTTATACAACAGAACTTCCGAAAGATATCAAGCCGGAAGATTTTGTAGAATCAGTAAAAGATGCATCAGATGTCACACTTGAATTTGTCGGACAGGATTCTTGGGAGAAGAAAGGAAAATACGGAGTAACTGTTGCTGCAACAGATAGTGACGGTCATAAAACAGAAGGTAAATCAACACTGAATCTGGAAGAGGATACAACAGGACCGACTATTGAAGGAGCAGACGATAAAGAACTTGCACAGGGCGATACGATGGACTTTAATGAAGGGGTTACGATAAAGGATGATATGGATCCAGAGCCAACATTGGAAGTACAGGGGGCTGACAAAGTGGATTTTGCGACACCGGGAACCTATATTGTTACCTATCTTGCAAAAGACCGTTCCGGAAACGAGACAAAGATTGAGCGAAAGATCAAAGTGAAAGAGAATCCGGATTGGAATGAGAAAGTTGTTTATCTGACTTTTGATGATGGTCCGTCAGAGAATACCGGAGAGATTCTTGATATCCTGAAAGAAAAAAATGCAAAGGCAACCTTCTTCGTCACAGGAAATAATCAGGAACATGATGATATGATAAAAAGAGCCTTTTCCGAAGGACATTCGATCGGACTTCATACCTATACACACGATTATGCAACAGTTTACGCATCTGAAGATGCATACTTCGCAGATCTGCAGAAAGTATCGGATCTGGTAGAGAGTATCACAGGAACGAAATCCATGATCATTCGTTTCCCGGGAGGATCCAGCAACACCGTCAGTGCAAAATATGTCAAAGGATTGATGACAACACTTACGAAAGCAGTGAGAGACAAAGGATATCAGTATTTTGACTGGAACTGTGATTCTACTGACGCAAGCGGAAATAATGTGCCGGTAGAAAAGCTGGTTTCCAACGCAACATCCTGCACGGCAAATCATGTTGATATTCTGATGCATGATACAGATGCAAAAGATACAACCGTACAGGCATTGCCACAGATTATTGATTACTATAGAAGTCAGGGATACACATTCAAAGGATTGACCGTTGATAGTGTGGCAGCGCACCATGGAGTGAATAATTGATAAATATTAGAAAGAGCCAGGACAGGCACAACACACGGTGTCTGTTCTGGCTCTTAATTATATCTTAATCCTCATCATCTGTCTGTACAGAGTAAGTCTGTCTCTTTCTTGCCATCTCATCGCTCTCAAGATATTCATCATAAGTTGTGATCTTATCGATCAGTTTACCGCCCGGAACAATCTCCATGATACGGTTCGCTGTTGTCTGTACGATCTGGTGGTCTCTGGAAGTAAAGAGAAGTACTCCAGGGAACTTGATCAGACCATTGTTGAGTGCTGTGATAGACTCCATATCCAGGTGGTTTGTTGGCTCATCAAGAAGCAGTACATTTGCGCCTGAGATCATCATCTTGGAGAGCAGGCAGCGAACCTTCTCACCACCGGAAAGTACAGCAACTTTCTTCACTCCGTCTTCACCGGAGAAGAGCATTCTTCCAAGGAATCCACGAACATAAGTTACATCCTTTTCCTCTGAGTACTGTGTCAGCCACTCTGTGATATTGTAGTCATTGTCGAATTCTCCGCCGAAATCCTTCGGGAAGTAAGCCTGAGAAGTTGTAACTCCCCATTTATATGTTCCCTCATCTGGTTCCATCTCGCCGATCAGGATCTTGAAGAGGATTGTCTTAGCAAACTCATTTCCACCAACAAAAGCAACTTTATCCTCACGGCCAAGTGTGAATGTAAGATTATCAAGAATCTTCTCGCCGTCAATTGTCTTGGAAAGTCCTTCTACAGTGAGAACTTCATTACCAATTTCACGGTTCGGACGGAAGTCAATATAAGGATATTTACGGCTGGAAGGTCTGATCTCATCAAGCTGGATTTTCTCCAGGGCACGCTTTCTGGAAGTAGCCTGTTTGGACTTGGAAGCGTTCGCACTGAATCGGGAAATAAATTCCTGCAGCTCTTTGATCTTTTCTTCTTTTTTCTTGTTGGCCTCTTTCATCTGACGGATCAGCAGCTGGCTTGACTCGTACCAGAAGTCGTAGTTTCCTGCGTAAAGCTGGATCTTGCCGTAATCGATATCGGCAATCTGTGTACATACCTTGTTCAGGAAGTAACGGTCATGGGATACAACGATAACAGTGTTGTCAAAGTTGATCAGGAATTCTTCCAGCCATGCGATCGCATCAAGATCCAAGTGGTTGGTAGGCTCGTCAAGAAGCAGGATATCCGGGTTTCCGAACAGTGCCTGTGCAAGAAGAACCTTAACCTTCTCAGAACCTGTCAGGTCTTTCATCAGTTTATAATGAAGCTCTGTCTCGATACCAAGTCCGTTCAGAAGGTTGGCAGCATCAGATTCTGCTTCCCATCCATCCATTGTAGCGAACTCAGCTTCCAGCTCACTTGCTTTGATTCCGTCTTCATCTGTGAAATCTTCTTTTGCGTAAATTTCTTCTTTCTCTTTCATGATTTCATACAGACGTGCATTTCCCATGATAACTGTATCAAGAACAGGGAATTCGTCATATTTGAAATGATCCTGCTGAAGGAAAGAAAGTCTCTCGCCCGGGGAGATAACTACATCACCGGATGTCGGCTCAAGCTGTCCGGAAAGAATCTTAAGAAATGTAGATTTACCGGCACCATTCGCACCGATCATTCCGTAGCAGTTCCCCTCTGTGAATTTGATGTTAACATCTTCGAACAGCGCCTTTTTCCCGACGCGAAGGGTTACGTTATTTGCACTAATCATTTGAAAGTCTCCTTGTAAATAAATTAGAATTGTGATTACGTTGTTATAATGGTCCTTTTTCAAATACGTGTGAATAAGAACATACCAATCCATATATTAACATAGAAGAAAGGGTGCTGACAAGTACTGAAATAGAAAAATGCATACGAAAAAAGCAGGGCAAACTGTGTGAAAATGTATATGCAAATTATATACTAAGTGCATAGGAAACAAATAAAAAGTTTCCTACGCACTTATTTTTTTTACCAAGATCCCCATGGTTGACAGGAAAGGAGGTATTTGGGTTAATGGCAAAATTCAAATATTTAACATATGACGATAGATTAAATATTGAAAAAATGTACAAATCTGGAATGAGTACACCTAAGATTGCGAATGCACTCGGAAAAAACTACAGTACAGTCTATCGTGAATTACATAGATACCCTGATGATTACACTGCAGATAAAGCTCAAGCAGATGCAGATAGTAAAAAAAAGGGGAAGTACGATATTACGATAACCCCAAAAGGAAAACGTTTTACTTATAATAATAGAGTAGAGTTGGAGCAAATGATCAAAGACGGAAAATCTATTCCAGAAATGGCAGCACACTTCGAGAAATGTACCCGTTCTATTACAAGAGAAATGGAGAGATGCATACATGTGTCTAAAAGAGTAATTCAAACATATTTACATACTTTGCGAAAATATTTCTCAATCCAGATAAAATGTGGAAAGTATTATATCAAATTTTTAGGTGGTAAATTATTTGAAAAGCCGAAAAAATCAATCAAAGGGAAAAGAGCGATCTATGTAGTTGATAATACAGCCGCTGATCAGCAGAGAGAGTATGTAGGAAGTGTATTGCTGCGTCGAGAACAGCTTGCAAAAAAACGAGAGCAGGATGCGTCAGATCTTGGGAAATTGATACATCAGTATAGTACGATCATTAAGGAAAGAGGAGAGGATACGATATCGATCATATCTGCAGTATTACATCGTTATGCAGAGGAAAGTATTATATTTGATGTCAAACATTTCCATAAGATGCTTAGAAAAGCCCTAAAACTGGAAAATTCACTGTGAACATTTTGCTCATGGTTTCTTTATGGTGCAAAAAATAGGGGATAGTCCATAAAGAAAAAGGGATAAATGAAATTTATGGAGAAAACAAAGGGTGATCAGAAGAAAATCAGTAGCATTATAATAATGTTTTGGTGATTCTGATAGAAGCCTTATTTTTTTGCTGTTTTGTGTGGTCTAAAAAATATGTAGAAAAATATAGAGCAGTCTAATATGAACGTGTTTTTTGAAAAAATAGATGGTGGTAAGTCTAAAAAACAAGTAGAAGTTTGTGTTTGAAAGTCCATTTTTGTGCATATCGGAAAAAGATGATAATCCATTAATAGAGCCGTTTATGGAGCATATTCGGTTGAAGTATATTAATTCTGTATACATTCTTATTTTTATGTACCATATATTCAATCTGTTACGAAATAATTTCATACATTGTATAAATAAAAGATTAATAAAACATAAAAAGTCTTTAGATTTTAAAATAGATATGTTATAAGAAAGATGTATAGATATACAACAGAAACTAGTACAAAAGATAAAATATTTCCAGATTATTTGACTGGCTAGATAATAAGAATTACAAGGGAGTGATAAATTATGAATTTTGAAAATTTGGTACTGGGAAAAGTGTTTTATTCGTATATTTTAGATATAGTGTTTGGGATATATATAGTTGTACTTATATTATATATTATTTGCCGTTATGCAAAAAAGGAATTAGTAGATGCACTTCATCTTAATATAAAATGTATAAAATTCATACCGAGAATATTAATAAATGTAATAATTATATTTTTTGTTTTCGGATGGAATTATAAAAGTAGGACAATGGATTTTTCAATAAAAGATGATATGTTAGTTACAACCTTTTTGGTAGGAATGCTGGCAATTATGGATTTGATATCAACACTTGCAAATTTATATCATGAATTCAAAGAATCAAATGAAAATAAAATAAGAAAAGAATTAGATGAACTAAAAAAAAGAATAGAAGAGTTGGAAAATAATCATAGGTGATTAGAAAAGAAAATCAAAAAAGTGTACCTAAAGTAACCTAGATAAGTAAAAAAGCCTTTGCTATAATATAATTAGCGAAATGGAAATAAAAGAAAATGTTGCACAGAAAAATGTTAAGTGTTCTGGGAAATATATCTATTACAAAAAAAGATTTGATCAGAAATTTGGATTGAATCTTTTTTTATTGAAAAAAAGAGATATGCCGGGAGATGATTCTGATTTCTTTGATAACGTCATTGAGTGGGAAAAAAAGGTGCACAATGTGCGTAAAAGGGATTGAAAAAACACACACTGTGTGTTATATTAAAACTAGAAACACGTACAAAGTGTATAAAAGTTGGTGGTAATGATGAATGAAAAAAAGAAATATATTGACATAGATAGTGTCGTTGGAAATCTGGATGAAGTAACGGTAAAAGACTTACGAAAACAAGCGGGGATGAGCCGTAAGGATTTCTGCAATAGTTTTGAAATTCCGTATCGCACCTTACAGTCCTGGGAACTTGGAGAGAGAGAAATGTCAGATTTTTCAAAACGATTACTGGCATATGTCATAAAAACAAGTGAACTGGTGGAGAATTATAAACGAAATTTAGAGAAGCAAGTGGAAGGAGAGCAGGATGGAGAAAAAAAAGAATAATACAGAATTAGATTTGGACGAGGATGGAATTCCAAAATTGGAATATATTCAAGTAGGCGAATTCCTACTGCCGAATCTGTCACTGGAAAAGGTGGATGGATATATAGGAAGATGGGGAATCATGAGAAAAGAGTACCTACAAAAACACAAACCAGCTGTCTATTCTTCGATGCTTTTGATGGATGAATTAAATCAACATCTGATTGATATTCAGAAGACAGCAGATGAAAGAATGGATGTGTTGGAAAAACAATTGCTGGAACGTGATCCGGCACCGGATAAAGCCAAAGATGGTATGGCATGGACAAGACATATGAATCAGATCAGACATCAGGCAGAGGAATATGTAAAAAGTGAGATCATTTTCAATTAAAAAAGGGAAATCTATTTTTCAATGATTGTCCCCTTAAGAAATGAAATTAAAGTAGCTGCCGCCCTACCATATCCGGTCGCATATGCTCCGGGTGAGACGTGCTAGGTACTTCCTACATAAAGTAAACAATTAAAGTGGTAAAAACTTATGTTTTTTAGAAAAAGAAGGGATGAAGCATGAAACAAATATTCATAAAATTAATATTTTTGTATAAGTACATCATGGACAAAGAGGTGCAATATATTCTCTTAGTATTTATTGGATTATGGTTTGTTTGTTGCTTCTTAAGATTCACATCTTCCATAATTTTTTCAAAAATCATTCCAGTAATTTTTGCTCTCTGCATGATTGTGTTTAGTGTAATTGCGTTAATTTCATTTCAATGGCTCTACTGGATGATGTGGCTGATCATGTCATGGGGAATTCTTATAACAGAAGATATTTATATGCATCGGGCTAAAAAAGATGATCTTAAAAGACTTACTCAAAGTGAATTTATGTACCGATGTAAATGTGAGACTTTAGAAAAAAATATCGAAGATTTGAGAATTTGTAATAACTTGTTGGAGAAAAATTTGAAAATCAGGGAAAATGACTATAAAGAATTAGAATCATCTGCTGCGTATTGGAAGATGAAAGTAGGACAACTTAAATTTGAGCAGAAAATTGCTGAGGATGATATCAAAGATTTACTACAACGTCTTGATGCTACGGAAGTGCCTGGATTAAAAAAGCAAATTCAGGAATTAGAGGAAGAAAGAGAACATTATCGTGTCTTGTATGAACGAAAGGAATGGGAGTTGAAACAAGCGAGAAATGCAAAGCAAGGCTTTGATATATATAAAAATTGCGATTCATTGAACAGCTTGTCTAAACGAAAAAAGTTGTTGCTTAATATTTTCCATCCAGACAGTGAAGGTGGAGATAATGAGAGTACACGGTTCATATTAGAGCAGTACAATATGAGAAAAATCAATTATCAGTAAACAATGTACCGAAATTCGGTACAACATGAAAAGGAGAGAAAAGGTATGAAGAAGTATCTAAAGAGAGGGCTTACAGTTTTGACTTGTGCGGCAATGTGTATCCAGTCACCACTCATGACACTAGCGGAAGAAGTACAAAGAACAAATGGAGAGGTTTCAACATATCAGGTAGATAATTATGGAGTCGCTACGCAGGCACTGGAAGAACCGCAGTGGAAAAAGGACAGCATCGGTTGGTGGTATCAAAATGCAGATGGCTCTTATCCAAGAAACCAGTGGCAGATGATCAACGGAAGTTGGTATTACTTTGACTGGAACGGCTATATGCAGACCGGTTGGCAGAAAATTGGTGGAAGCTGGTATTATCTGAATGCCGGAGGAGATATGAGGACCGGATGGCTGCAAAGCGGTAATGTTTGGTATTATCTGAAATCCAGTGGAGCAATGGCGATTGGTTGGGAAAAGATTGGTAGTGACTGGTATTACCTTAACTCCAGTGGTGCGATGCAGACCGGATGGTTACAGCTTGTAAATACCTGGTACTATCTGAAATCCAGTGGAGCAATGGCAATAGATGAATGGGTAGATGGTGGAAAATACTATGTGGATGCAAATGGAGTCTACATTCCAGAGAAAAAGCAGGAATCCACAGAAACACCGGAAACAAAGCCAGAGACAAAACCAGAAACAAATAATAAGGAAGATTTAGACAAGCCGGAACCTAAACCAGAGACAAAGCCGGAAACAAAGCCAGAGACAAAACCGGGAACAAATAATAAGGAAGACTCTGACAAACCGGAATCAAAACCGGAGCATGAGCATAAATATGACATTGAGTTGAGCCACATTGTGCATCACGAGGCAACCGGCCATGAAGAACAGTATGTTGTCAAGGAAGCCTGGGATGAAGAGGTAACAGTAGAAGAGGAATATGCATGGAGCTGTTGTAATGTATGTGGAGCAGATTGCACCGCAGATCCAGGTGAACATGCATATCAACATGCGATTAAGGGTGAAGGTGGTGGACATCATACAGAGTATGGTACCCGTCTGGTTACAACAACCGTACATCATGATGCAATCTACGGAACACGCTGGGTACAGGACAGCGAAGCCTATGACGAAAAGATTATAGATGGGTATGCTTGTTCCTGTGGAGCAAAAAAATAAAAAATGTACCGAAATTCGGAACAAAGAAGAAAGAATCACGAAAGTGGTTCTTTTTTTCTACGCAAAAAACGGAAGGAAGTGATTGAAATGTACACCAGAAGATATTCCAGGGCACCGCCGAAAAAAAGAAATCATTTAAAGAATGGCGGAAGGAGGCAGAAAATACAAGTTTCAACAAACTTTAAGAAAGGAATAGAGATATGAAACACAAAAAAATTATATCTTTAATAGTGGCATTTATGCTATTGATCGGTTGTATGTCAGATTCTATTCTTTCAGTATCAGCAAAAGATGTAGACACAGGAAGTCAGAAAGGAAACAGCACAAAGGAAACCGTATCCTGCAATCTGTCTATAGACGGAGGGAATGGATATATTGTTATCGAAGATGAAAATGGAACGTTTGAAAAATCCTATTATTACGAGTACAGTATTCTTTTTGATGAAGATAAAAATCCAGTGGATGATACAAAACTGGAACTTCCAAAGTCGAAAAATTTGACAGTAAGCTTGGTTGCAGAGGATAGTTACTGTGTTGAAAAGGTATCTTTAAAAGATAAAAGCGGAAAGAATATAGATCTGAAATTAGAAGAGGAGCTTCCGGCTTTACAGACTTCGTTTTCATTAAAAACAAACACAAAAACTTCTCTGGAGATTGAGTTCCTGCACATTTCTGATAAGTATCTTGACCTAGGCATAAGTGCAATGGATACCAATACGACAGCATGGAGTGATGCGGGAACAGGAGATGATCTGTGTACATTCCTAGGAATTGACGGAAGAACCTATTACAACTATCTATATACACATTCACAGGATAACTGGTATATTGGGACAAAATATCCACAAGGTGGTTATTTTGATGGGGCAAATGGAGCTGATGGCTGGATCAACTATGCAGGTGCTGGGATGAACTGCGAAGGATTTGTTGATAATGTTCTTTACAATGTAGGTGCATCTCATGCGATGGCAAAAGCTGCAGGTGGTCAGGGATGGGTTCATTACTTAAACCATTCCAATTTGAAGCATTATGTGTACAAAACCAAGCAGGAAATGTTAGATAGTGGAAATCTCGAATATGGTGATATTATTTGGATGTTCACGGGAAGTGGCCATAATTCTGTAAATGCTTATCATCATGTTGGTATTTTCGTAGGCAGTACACCTTATGAGGATAAGTTCTGGCATTCTATAGAATATACAAGTAATAAATATGGCACTGCTGTTGGAGGTAACGAGATTACATCGATTATACCAAAAGATGAAAGAGCATGGGAATGGGTTATTGTAAAAGCAGGAGCAGTTCCAAAAACTTATACAAGTCTTACCGTACAGAAAACATGGAACGACCAATACGATAAATTTGGCCTCCGTCCCTCTGTAGTTACAGTTGACCTTTACTGGTGGAGTAATGTGGATTCTACAAGACATTACTATAAAACAGCAGAACTTACAGCAGCAAATAACTGGACAGTCACCTGGGATAATCTAGAGCGTAGTGATGGGAATGTCATGTATGAATATACGGCAGTAGAAAGGGAAGTGCCGAATTATTCAAGTACAATGCAGTGGTACGGTTCTTATGAAAATGGATGGACAGGGTACATTACGAATACATTGAAGACTTATACAAGTCTTTCTGTCAAAAAGCTGTGGGATGATCAGGAAAATCAATTTGAACTTCAGCCATCCAGCATAAAAGTAAATCTGTACTGGTGGAGTAATAAGGATTCTACAAGGCATTATTATAAGACAGCAACTCTATCAGCAGAAAATAACTGGTTTGTCACATGGGACAATTTGGAGTATGTGGATGGTGACACTACATATGGATATGATGTAGAAGAGGAAGAAGTGTCAGAGTATACCGGAAAGATGCAATGGACTGGCTCTTATAAGGATGGATGGGTAGGTTCTCTTACCAATTCCTTGAAAACGGGAAATGCAAAAGTTCTAAAGACATCTACCTCACCGGAGCTGACAGACGGAAATGACTGTTATAGTTTAAAAGATGCAGTCTATGGAATTTATACCACTGCGGATTGTAAGGAGTCCTCTCTCGTTGCTTTAATGACAACCAAGGAGAATGGTGAATCAGATGCAGTTAAACTTCCGATCGGTACATACCATGTGAAGGAGGTAACAGCTCCAAAGGGATATGCACTGGATAAAAAAATCCATACGGTAGAAATCAAGCTTGGAGAAACATATCTTTTAAAAGTATCAGATAAACCAACAATGGACCCGGTTGGTGTATTACTTGGAAAGATTGACAAGGAAACGAATCAGAACAAACCGGAAGGCTACCTGCCGATGGAAGGAGCACTGTTTGAGGTGAAATTCTACGCAGGAGTACAAATGGATTCTGATCCAGCGGAAAGTGGTAAGAAAGCAACTAGATCCTGGGTATTTAGAACAAATGAAAATGGCTTTATTTACTATGAAAAGAAGTACTTATCATCAGGAGATGAATTATATATGTCTTTGGATGGAAATCCAGGCTTACCAATTGGTACATTAACCTTCAAGGAAACACAGGCACCGGAAGGTTATCTGCTCAATCCGGAAATCTATACCGTCAAGATTACAAGCAACAACGATGGTTCAGAGTTCGTAAATACTTATAATGCTCCGAAAATCCCAGAGCAGTCACTGGATTTGAACCTTGTAAAAAAGGAACAGGGCAAAGATTATGTGATAGAAGGTGTAGTATTTGAGCTTACGAAACCGGATGGTTCAACCGAAACAGCAACAACAGATGCAAACGGAACATGTAAGTTTAAGGCATTGGGTTATGGGAAACACAAGGTACGAGAAATCTCCGCACCAGGTGGGTATGCTGTAAATAATGGAGTTGTAACCTTTACCGTAGCGAAAGATAATTCGATCATCGTGGATTCCAATACATCTGTAGATGATTCCATGAAGTTTAGCGTAGAGTCTGATGGAACGGCATTATTAAGTGTAGAGGATACACTATCACCGTACAAATTAAAGATCACAAAGGTCAATGAAAAGGGAACTACACTGGAAGATGCAGAGTTCACCATCTATGAAGATAAAGAATGTAAGCATGAACTGGCCAAAGTTGTTACGGATAAAACAGGAATCGCTACGACAAATCCGTTAGCTGTTGAGAAATTGTATTATATCAAGGAAACCAAGGCTCCACAGGGTTATCGGATTCCGCAGGATGCACAAGGAAAAGATTATGTCTACGAAATTTATACAAAGATCAATGACCAAAAACAGTATGAATACTATGTAAACGGTCAGGTTCATACAGAAGACTCTGGAGATTTTGCAATTGAAGGAACAGCAAATGAACGGATCGTTAATCTGGAAGTAGAAAATCAGACAACATTACAGATGCCAAATACAGGAACACATACAACATTGCTGATCGTCTTACTTGGAGTATCCTGTATGACTGTTGCATTGATCCGTCAGACAAAACGAGGGAAAAAGGAGAAGAAAGATGAGAAAAGCGAAAAATTGTAATAAAAAACGAGCAGCCATAGTATTAACAGGAACACTTGCTTTAACAGGTGTAGTCAGTGCCATACCAATGCCGATGCTTGGAAATCCGTTGGCTGCAGCTGTTTATGCGGCTGATGCTACCAATTATAGTACGGTAAAAGGTATTGCTACAATGGGAAGTGGTCAGGCACATATTGACATTACAGGAAATGAAGGACAGACACTTATAGGAAAGCAGTTCAATGTGTATAAACTGTTCAATGCTGAAAATGCAAAAGGTGGAGAGTCCATTAACTATACATTTAATCCGGTTTATGAGCAGGCTTTAAAAAATGTAGTGTCAAAGGCACTGACAAAGGCAGGAACAACGGTCACAGCTGCAAATGTCACGGAATATCAGGTGATCGACTACATCCAGTCTTTAAATAATTACCCGGTTGAAGGAGCTACTACAGAGCAGAAACTGGAAAGCCGTTACAGTGCATTTCGTTATTTCATTGAAGAGTTGAGAGATGAGATGACAAAATTAAATGAAGTACCGGAAGTAGTCAACGTAAAAAATGTTCGTTCTGATAATTCTATTCGCCTGGACGGACTTGAATATGGTTACTATGTTATTGATGAAGTGTCCAACGTAGAAGGAACACATTCCGCAAGCTCTCTTTGTATGGTAAATACTGCAAATCCTGCAGCACAGGTTATGATCAAGTCAGATTATCCGAGTATCACAAAGAAGATCCAGGAAGATGATGCCGATGCAAATATCAAAGATGCAGACAGATGGAATGATATTGGAGATTATGAGATCGGGCAGACAGTTCCATACAAATATACATCAAATGTGCCGGATATTAATGGATATGATACTTATTACTATGCATGGCATGATGTGATGGATGATGCGCTGACATTCAATGCAAAGAGTGTAAAAGTTGAAATTTCTGGAACAGTAGACGGAAAAGCCAAAACATATACGCTGAATAATAATGAGTTCACTGTGACAGAGAAACCGGATAATGGCGAAACTTTTATGATTGCAGTCGCTGATCTCAAGACGATTGTGGATCGTGAATTTGATGAAGTTGACAACCGGAAAGAGAATACTTACGGACAGACTGTAACACTTACATATAATGCAACACTGAATGATAAAGCTGCAGAAAAAACAGGTCGTCCGGGATTTGAAAATGATGTCCGTCTTGAGTTTTCCAATGACGCTGATTCAGCAGGAGAGGGAAAAACTGGATATACAGCATGGGATACTGTTGTATGCTTCACATACAGATTAAATCCTATCAAGACAAACGATCATGACAAGGTACTGGATGGAGCAAAATTCCGTCTGTACTCAGATGCCGATTGCAAGAATGAAGTATATGTAAAAGAAGGACAGGATGGATATATTGTCATCAACCGTGATTCCATTGGCAGTACAGACCACACAGGTGGCACAAAGCCAGATACAGCGGTAGAAATGGTATCTAATGCAAATGGAACATTTAATATCTATGGACTCGATAGTGGCACATATTATCTGAAGGAGACTGACGCTCCGGACGGATATCGTTTGCTGACAGATCCAATCAAATTAGAGTTAAAAGCTACATTTACGACAGAACGTGACAGCTATGTAAAAGGCAATGGTGCAACAGATAAGGCGCTTACAGCATTTGATGCAAAAGCCAATATCAAAACCTTCTACAATGGTATCAGTAAGTCAGAGGACAAAACACTGGAAACAAGCGTAGAAGATGGTTCAGCCAATATTACAATCGTCAACCAGGTCGGAAAGAAGCTTCCAATTACTGGTACATCTACAGTAGTAATCATGCTTGGAGCAGGTCTTGTCCTTATGAGCGTTGCACTTGTAAAAGGTCGTAAGAAAGACGAAGAAATCTAAGCAAAAAGGAAAGGAGATTACATGAGAAATAAATGGGGCACAAGAGTCATATTCATAATCGGGTTTGCACTCTGCTGTCTGCCAATCATCTGGAATGTAATCGAGCAGCGGCATCAGTCGGATGCCGTTGCTACCTACCAAAACGCAGTAAGCAAAAAAGATGATACAAAGCTTAAGGAGATCATGGACAATGCAGCTGCATACAATGACATGCTTTACCAGACAGGCGGTGCAGTTGTAGATAATTCTGATACCGAGATCTTAAGTGACGAAAGCTATGAAAAGCAGCTGAACATATCCGGGAATGGAACAATGGGAAGTCTGGATATCCCAAAGATCAATGTGGAATTGCCAATCTATCATGGAACGGATGATACTGCACTGTCAAACGGGATCGGACATCTGCAGGGAACGAGCCTTCCTGTAGGTGGAGCAAATACCCACTGTGTTCTGACCGGACACAGAGGACTTCCAAGCTCCAAACTATTGATCCGCCTGGATGAGATGGTGGAAGGAGATCTGTTCTTCTTAAGGATTGGAAATGAAACACTTGCATATAAGGTAAATAAGATACAGATCGTAGAGCCGGAAGATGTCTCCGGTCTGCAGATCGAAGCAGGAGAGGACCTGGTGACACTGGTTACGTGTACACCGTATGGAATCAACACCCACCGGTTACTGGTAACTGGAAAGCGTGTGGAATATAAGAAGGCACAGCATGATGCAATCAAACAGGAACTTCCATCTGCGAGAGAACTTATCTTTTTCCTCTTGCCATTTTTGTTTGCTGCGATAGCAATCGGATTGTATTTATGGAACAGAAGGGAGACATATGAAGATGGTAAGATATAAGCAGATACTGGCCGCAGCGTGTGTATTTGCAGCTCTTAGTGCATCAAATGTAGCTGCGGCAGAGACAACATTAAATGAGAATGATCTTGTAATCGATAAAACGGTCACGGTCATTGGAGATCAGGTGTTGCCGGACAGTGAGGAGCTTGCAAAGGTCGAAGAGGTAAGAACCGGAAGTATTGAGGTGGTGCTGACCGACGGAAAAGCAGGAACAGAAAAAAGTAACGTAAAGATTAGCTGTCAGAAAGTTGCAGATATTATGGATGGAGAGTATGTACTGACAGATACTTATAAAAAGAGTGAAGTAGATTTAAATGCGATCGAGAATGCAAATGATCTAAAAACTGCGGCAGAAAAATTGCTTGCAACTGCAGGAGAAAGTACAAGTGCAGCACCGACAGATGCAGAGGGATTCGTAACATTTAAAAACTTAGAAGTAGGTGTATATCTGATTTTTGCACAGGATACAGAAACCTATGACACGGTGGAACCGTCATTGATCGCAGTACCAACCTGGAATGATTCAGAAGGTGAGATGCAGTATGATGTTATGATCGCACCAAAACATACAGAAAAGCCGGAAAAAGAAGACAATGTTGCACCGCAGACAAGTCTTCAGGAGAACACTTGGAAGTATGTAACAGCGGCAGGAATCTGTGTGTGCGGAGCATTGTTTTGTACGATATTGTATAAGAGGAAACATTAAATGAGAGACAGAGTATACAGATTTCTGAGCGTGCTATTCCTTGGAATGGCAGTAGTATTTTGCATTCTTGCCTATCACGAACATAAACCATTTCTGGATGCAAAGATCAGTCATGAAGCAATCAAAAAAACGGCTGTAGTACCGGAAAGTAACGAGGATGCATCAGATCCTATGAACAGGAGGATTGATTTTGAATTACTTAAGGAAGTCAATTCAGATATCATTGGATGGCTTTATATTCCACAAATCGGAGTGGATGAGCCTATCTTACATGGCAGAACAGATACAGAATACTTAAACAAAGGATTTGATGGAAAACGAAGTGTACTAGGTTCGGTATTTAGCTTTGCTCATGTAAATGAAAACTTGTCAGATCCGCATATCTGTCTTTTCGGACATAACATGATGTCCGGACAGATCTTTGGAAAATTAGATGAACTTACAGTGGATGAAGACAAAGTACAAAGCATTTATATCTATACGCCAGAGCGAACCAAGGGACTTACAATCGTGTCTGTATATTCCTGTCACAAAAAGGATGCGGTATTCCAGGATGATTGGAAACCAGATCAAGAGGATGTACAGACCTTTACTTTAGCAACTTGTACCGGCTATTCAAGGACTCCGTATCGTTTGGCTGTCAATTGCAAAGTGACAAAAGAAAAATTCATCCTTTAAGGGAGGAAAAAAGTGGGATGAAAAGAGTAATCATTACCATCCTGATCTTTTTATTTGGCATCGGCTGCGGCTTCGGTGCATTTTTTATGCTCAAAACGGGTGGAAATATGAAAAAAGAAGAACTAAAAAGTGTACAGCGGCTAGAAGTTCCTAAGACAAAAACAAAAGCAAGTAAAGAACAAAAGAAAAAGGAAGAGCCAAAGAATAGCGAACAAGTGAAAGAAAAGGATGATGTACCGAATTTCGGTACACAAGAGGAGGAAACAAAAGCAGTAGAAGAAATCTTAAGTGGTCCTGCACCAAAAACCGGAGAAGAAAGCAGAATTTTAGTGTTTTCTGTTTTGCTTGGGATGTCTGTAACTGTGATGGGTGGAACTATTTATAGAATTAAAATGAAGAAGGGAGCGAATGGAACATTATGATAAACGAAGCAAACCAAGATCCGTTGTACCGAGATTTGAATGAAATCTACCAAGAACGGGAGAAACTGTTTCAGCAAAGAGAAAGGGATTATCTGGAACAGAAAAAAACATTAAATAACTTACTCGAATCGATCAAGCAGGAAAAAGAGACGTTGAATCAAAAAGGGCAGGAACTAAAAAAACAACAAGAGGAACTGCATAAAGAGGAACAAAATCAGCAAACTTGGTATCAGCAGCTCTGTGAAGAAAAAAAACAGCTTGAACGAGACAAAGAAGAACTGAACAAAAAAGAAAAGGAGTTTGAGACGGCAAAGGATTCCATGGAAGTACGTTATCAGGTGCAGATTGAAAAAGCAAAAAACATGGAAATCCAGGCAAAACAGTCAAAGGAAACTTTTGAGCATAAGTTAGATATGCTAGGACTTGTTTTGGATGCAGATGGCAAGCCAGGAGGAGAAGCAACCAAGTTTTTCGAATCTTTACTTGGTGGAATGAATAAGTGGAATGAAGAAGAACTGCAGAGTCTTGAAGAAGAGAATAAAGCTTACGAAAACGAGAGCAGATATTTAAAAGAGGAACTCGAAGAGCTGAATAAAAAAAGTAAACAGCTTGAAGAGGAGAATAATCAGCTACAAAGTGAAAAGGAGCAGCTTTCTGAGGAAGTTAAGAGAATTGAAGCAGAAAAGAACCGTTTGTTAACACTGCTATCA
>OLOD01000487.1_pt1 | contig 31395 bp, 36 predicted proteins | sample 1671921 | NCBI WGS metagenome assembly OLOD01 (sample SAMEA3136626, study PRJEB25190) | human gut metagenome | biome: human gut; feature: human-associated habitat; material: faeces | place: Austria | collected 2013
TTATTATCTGCAAATGAGATGTTATCAAAAGTAGTAGTTAGTGTAATTACAGTAGTTTCAAATTATGGGCTATGCAAGTTTAAGATTTTTGCTGCCAAAGGAGGACATGAATATGGACAAAATTAGTGTAATCGTACCTTGTTATAATGAAGAGGAAGTACTTCCATTATTCCATAAGGAAGTGACTAAAGAACTTGAAACGATTGAAAATATTGATTATGAAATCTTATTTATTGATGATGGTAGTCATGATCATACAATTGATTTATTAAAGATGATCTGTGCTAAAGATCACCATTGTGACTATTATTCATTTTCTCGCAACTTTGGAAAAGAAGCAGCGATGTTCGCTGGCTTGGAAAAATCAACCGGTGATTATTGTGTAATCATGGATGCAGATCTTCAACATCCCCCAAAATTGCTGGCACCGATGTATCAGGCAGTAAGTCAAGAAGGTTACGATTGTTGTGCGGGAAAAAGAATGGATCGTGAGGGTGAAGGTAGATTAAGAAATTTCTTAAGTAAGTCATTTTATAAGGTGATGCAAAAATTATCAAAATTGGATATGAGTGATGGCGCAGGAGATTTTAGAATGATGAGTCGTCTTATGGTTGATTCAATTTTAGAAATTAGAGAGTATAATCGTTATATGAAAGGTTTATTTTCATATGTTGGTTTTGAGACAAAGTGGTTACCATTTAATAATGTAGAAAGGGCTGCTGGTTCTACTAAATGGAATTTTAAAAGCTTATTTTCTTATGCTTTAGAAGGAATTTTCTCATTTTCTACTGCTCCACTAAAGATAGCAGGAATATTTGGTGTTATCCTATTTGTTGGTTCAATTATTTTATCGTTATATACAGCGATTTCAACATTGATGTTTGGAAATAGCGTAGGTGGATATACTACGATTGTCTGTTTAATTTTATTTTTAAGTGGAACACAAATGTTATTAATTGCAATATTAGGAGAATATGTGTCTAAAGATTATATGGAAAATAAAGCTCGACCAATTTATATTGTTAAAGATACAAACCGCAGAAAACGGTATAATTAGAGTGTGATTTGGCACTCTTTTTGACTTAAGAGATAAAAAAAACTATAATAAATACATTAGAAAAGATATCTTATAGTTTAGAAATTGGAACAAGGCATCTTATTGAGGAGAAAGAAATGAAGAAATTTGGAAATGTAGTATTAACAATTGTCATGTTATGTTTGATTATGCTCCTATGTGTTAATCTATCAATTAAGACAATGTCAACTAAAGCAATTACAAATGCTGTCGTTGTTCAAGAGGCAAGTAACGGGATTGAAGAAGTACTTAATCAAGCATTTCCTGATGTAAGTAATGAAAATATCAAGAAAGTTGAGGAAGCAGTAAAAAATAATAGTGCTTTAAATGATGTGACGAGCGATTTATTAGATCAAATTACAGCAGCTGTAGCAAATGGTAGTGATGTTGATACTGCTGCGATTGCTGCACAATTATCTAAAGCTGTTGATGAAAATATTCCTGCAATCGAAGAAGCAATTGGTAAAAAAATCACTACAGAGCAGCGTGAACAAATTCAAAGTAAGATTACTGATGAAAATGGTGCCTTACAAAATAAAATTGTAAGTACCGTTGAAAAGGTCCAAAAAACAACACCAGGAACACAAAAATTTATTAAAACTTATAAAACTTTAAGTGATACTCCAACGAGAATTATTTGTGTGGTGGGAATTATTTTAACAGCAGTTTTACTTGGTTTGATTAATAAATCATTTTATAAATGGACTTTATTTAGTGGAATCGCTGCTGTTATTTCAGGTATTGTAGTTGGTTTATTTATGCCATTAGTTGTTAGTGCAATGGAGTTTACTATTGGAAATCGTCTATTAGGAATGAGCATTGATATTCCGGTAGGGAGTTTACGTTTAGATGGTGCTATTTGTGCTGGTGCTGGAATTATCTTGATTGTTGCATATATCATTTTAAATAAGAAATATGCTACATTTGAACGTCATTATTATTAAGATATAGATTAGGAATTCAGGGGAAGGTAGCAGTATCTTCTCTTTTTTATGTAATTTATTTTGGTTTGATATTAAGATATAACTATTAGAACTGGTAGTTATTCTTATAATGATGAAATAAATTTCTCATAATTTTTATGTAAATAGGGCAATATATTAAAAGAAAAATTCGTTTTAATAGAAAACGATTTTTTTATATCCAAATAGTTTTTACAATGGAGTCAAGGAGGAAAAGAAAATGATTAGAATTATGTTAGCATGTGCTGGAGGGATGTCTACCAGCTTATTAATGAACAAGATGAAAGAGGAAGCCGATAATAGAGGACTGGAAGTCAGTGTTGAAGCGATTGGTGAAAAAACATTGGAACAGCATTTAGGCGAATTTGATGTATTACTGTTAGGACCGCAAGTTCGTTATGTTATTCCTAATGTTAAGAAAATATTAGCAGGGAAGATTCCGTTTGATGTTATTGATATGCGTGATTACGGATTGATGAATGGAGAGAAAGTATTAGCTGCAGCGCTTAAAATGTACGATGATTTTTATAATAAATAGGGGTGAATGAGATGAAAATATTGTTAGTATGTAATGCTGGTATGTCAACGAGTATACTTGTTCGAGAGATGGAAAAAGCGGCAAAAGAACAACAGCTTGAATTAGAAGTCACAGCAATGGGGTTTACGCAGGCGGAAAAAGTTTTATTAGATTGGGATATTGTTATGTTGGGGCCACAAGTTAGGCACCAGTTAACAGGTCTGCAAAAAGCCGCTGAGGGTAAAGTTCCCGTAGAAGTAATTAATATGCGTGATTATGGAATGATGAATGGTGCCAATGTGCTAAAACGAGCGCTTGAAATCATTAACGAATAGCTTGTCTCTAGGAGATAATTTTATGGATGAATTTTTAAGCGAGCTTTATGTAGAGTATTTTAAAAAATGGATCTTACTACAAACTAGTAAGGATTATAAATTGTATTTCAATGATAATGATTCCAATATTATACTTATTGAAGCTGAAAATAGTTTAAGTCGTGTAACCTTTAATCGTTTTAACATTATTGAGCTTTGTGTCATGAATAATAATGACAATAAATTAGAATTTTATATTCATTTTCAAATGCAAAATTTAAATCATGCTTGTAAGCTTTTTTATGAGATGCTTGAAAATATGTCTCAAATAACGAATATACCAGCAAAAAAAATACTTTTAACCTGTTCAGGTGGGCTAACAACAGGATATTTTGTAGAAAAACTTAACACGACTGCACAACTTTTAGAATTAAACTATATTTTTCAAGCAATTAGTTTAGAAAAATTAGAACAAGTATCTCAAAAATATGATCTTATTTTACTAGCACCTCAAGTTTCTTATCAATGTGCTTTATTACAAGAAAAATATAAGAATAAGCAAATCTTAAAGATACCAGCAACTATCTTTGCTAGATATGATGCTTATAAACTCATAGAACTTATAAAAGATACCTTAGAAAACCCTGAATAGGGTTTTCTTTATCTTTATAAATATATTAAAATAGAAGTGGTGATAATATGAATTTATTTATGAACTTAAAAGAAAATAAAGAGCTCTCTAAAAATGAAAGAATACTAGCCGATTATATTTTAAAACATCCAGAAGATGTTTTAAAAATGTCATCTAAAGAACTTGGTAAAGCCTGTTTTGTTTCTACAGCGACGGTTTATCGTTTATGCGATAAATTGAATCTTGCGGGATTTTCTGACTTAAAAATAAAAATTACGAGCTCTTTAAATGATTATCTAAAAAGTAATGGAGATTTTAACTTTGATTTTCCTGTTAATCCGTTTCAAACTCATTATGAAATTGTCCATAAAATCAAAGAAGACTATGAACAAACTCTCAATTTAACCGCTAATCTTTTTAGTTTAGATCAACTAAGACTCATTGCTTCTGCAATGAAAAAAGCAAAAGTGATTGATATTTATACATCAGCAGGAAATATCAATTTTGCTTTAAACTTCCAATTTCAAATGAAAGAAATAGGTGTAAATGTCAATGTTCCTATTGAAGATTATCAACAACGATTAAGTGCCGCTAGTAGTGATGAAAACCATCTAGCAATAGTGATTACTTTTGGTGGAAGAGGCATTTTATCAGATATTGTACCTCGTATTTTAAATAAAACAAAAACACCAATTGTTTTAATTTCTTCATATGAATATACTTTTAAAGATATAAAACCAGATTATCAATTATATATTTCACCTTATGAAAATCATTATAAAAAGATATCCTCTTTTTCTACAAGATTATCACTTCTTTATATTTTAGATGTTTTATATACATGTTATTTTGAATTGGATTATCAAAATAATTTAGATAGAAAATTAAAATATTATGAAAATCTTGTAGAAGGTAATATTAAATGAGAAAAGAATTCTAAATAATAAATAGAAAATGAGAATTTTTGAGAAAAAAATTCTTTTTTTTATCTCTAAATTGTTTTAAAGAATGAGATTTTCTATGATAGCTTTAGGAGGTATTTTTATGAATGTAAAAGCAATTATGTGTGATATAGATGGAACACTTCTTTCAAGTGAAGGGGTGGTTACCCCTAAAACAGTAGAGATGATCAAAAAAGCAAGAGAAAAAGGAATCTTATTTGGTTTATCTACAGGAAGAGATGTTAATAGTATTCAAACTTTATTAAAAACATGGGGAATTGATGGTCTTGTTGATATGATTGTTGGTACTGGTGGTGCAGAAATTTATGACTATACGCTAGATATCGCTAAAGCTCAATTTCCTTTAGATGGAAGATTGATTCAAAGTATTGTTAAACATTATGAAGATATGGATTGTAACTTTGCCATTCCTGAAGATGGTATCTTATTTGCGCCAAAAGATGATGAACATATTCAAATGTTGTCAAAGGCAGATAGAGTACCTTATCAAGTTGTTGATTATAATGAATTCTTACAAAATCCAAAACCTAAATTAATTATTATTTGTAAACCAGAGGATATGGATAAAATCATTGAAAGATCAAAAACATTCCATAGTGATGAATTTAAATCATCATCCCTTAAAACAGCAAGTGTTCTTTATGAATATATGGATCCAAGAGTTTCTAAAACAGCAGGATTAATTGAAATCTTAAAACTTCATCATATTGATATTAAAGAAATTGTGACATTTGGAGATGCTGATAATGATTATGATATGACCTTAAATGCTGGTGTTGGTGTCGTTATGGCTAATGGAAGTGATAAAACAAAGAGTGTCGCAGATTATATTACGGATGATAATGATCATGATGGTATTGGAAATTATATTGAAAAATTTATTTTAGGAGATTAGAAAAATGGGAAAAATTATTTTTATTGATGTCGATGGAACATTATTAGATTATGAAAACAAATTACCTGCTTCTGCTGATAAAGCTATTAAAGAAGCAAGAAAAAATGGACATCGTGTATATATTTGTACAGGACGTAGTGAAGCTGAAGTTTATGATTATATTTGGGATATTGGTCTAGATGGAATGATTGGTGGTAATGGTTCTTATGTTAAAGATGAAGATACTGTTGTGATGCATCAATTAATTACTTTAGAACAATGTAAACATATTGTAGATTGGTGTCATTCTAGAAATTTAGAATTTTATTTAGAAAGTAATAATGGTTTATTTGCTTCAGAAAATTTTGAAGAAAAAGGAAATCCAGTAATTAAAGTTTATTGTCAAAGAAAAGGAAAAGAAAACGCCAGTGAACAAACAGTACGTACAGTTTTCCCTGAAATGATTTATGGAGGAGAACTATACCGAGATGATTGTAATAAAGTGAGCTTTATTTTAAATAGTTACCAAGATCATTTAGATTCAATTGAAGAATTTCCTGATTTAAAACCTGGTACTTGGGGTGGCGCTGGAGAAATTGCATTATTTGGTGATTTAGGTGTTAAAGGTATTGATAAAGGACACGCTATTGATGAGTTATTAAAACATTTAGGGGCTTCAATCGAAGATACTTTTGCTTTTGGTGATGCAAAAGTAGATATTCCAATGCTTGAATATTGTCATGTTGGTGTGGCTGTTAATAGCGGTGGTGATGAAATCAAAGCCATGGCTGATTATGTTACAGATGATGTTGATCAAGATGGTATTTATAAAGCATTTGTTCATTTTGGTTTAATTGATGATGTTTTAAATCTTTGTTAAAAGTTTTTGCTTGGGCAAAAGCTTTTTTAGTAAAAAGGAGGTGTATATTACATACACCTCAAATTATTTAATTTGTATCTGATAAAGTTAATTGGTTTGTACAAGATAATACCTGTTATAGCACTGACTAAATGGAAGAAGATATCAGCTGTACAATAAGTGTATTGAACGTATCCACTAAAGTAGTTTATATATATTTGTAAATTTTCAATTCCAAAAACAATAAGAATAACGATAAAAATACTTTTAAATAAAGTTGTTTCATATCTAATAAGATATCCTAAAGGTATAAACATAAGTAAATGACAAATAGAATATTTAGTTTGATGTAAGAACCTATAATATGGATTATAGAAAGTTACCATATATTTAATATCTTCGGAAAAATGATAATGATTACCTGGATTTGTTACTACTGGGAAAAATAATACACAAAATAATAATGAAATATATAGAGCACATATACTACTATAAATAATAGAAAATTTCTTGTACTTATAAAAAATGATTGTAAGTAAAATAGCACTTACTATAAATAATATATACGGAAATTCAATGATATTATTGCCACTATAATCATAAAATTTAAATGAATTAATCATTTGCTCTTGCTCTCCTCTCTTAATTTCTTGCTCTCCTCTCTTAATTATAGTTAAAGTATAAAAATAATTTAGAATTTAAAATATCAAAATAGTATTAATTTTCTATGTTTTTTATATATAGAAGTTACTTTTTTCTTTTAATAAACAAAGCTATAATAAAGTGAGGTGATTTTAATGGAACATGTAGAAAAATATAAGATTTTTCAAAAAGAATTGGTAGGTACAAAAGAAGGAAATCCTTTTAAAGATATTATAATAAAAACAAGTTTTATAAATGAAAATGAAAAGATTGAAACAGAAGGATTTTATAAAGGAAATGGTCTGTATGAAATACGTTTTATGCCACAAAAAACAGGGAAATGGCAATATGTTGTAGAAAGTAATGATTCTCAAATGAATGGGATCCAAGGAGAATTTGTTTGTGATGAAGCAAGCAAGAAGAATCATGGACGTGTTTGTTTGAAAAAAGATGTGATGTCTAAAAATAAAATAAACTTCTATGACAATGAAGATGATTTTCATTTTGCTTATGAAGATGGTACAAACTATTATCCATTTGGTACAACATGTTATGCTTGGATCAATCAAACAAATGAGCTTCAAGAAGAAACATTACATACCTTAAAACATTCACCATTCAATAAAATAAGAATGTGTATCTTCCCTAAATATTATAGTTATAATACAGAAGATCCTCAAAACTATGCTTTTATAAAAGATGAAAAAGGTTTTGATTTTACAAGATTTGATAATACTTTCTTTGAAAATTTAGAAAAAAGAATTCAACAACTTGATGAACTAGGTATTCAAGCAGATATTATTTTATTTCATCCTTATGATCGTTGGGGATTAAGTAAAATGACAAAACAACAAGATATTTATTATCTTTCTTATGTTATTAGAAGATTAAGTCATTATAAAAATGTATGGTGGTCTCTTGCTAATGAATATGATTTAATGCCTCAAAAAAGCATTGAAGCTTGGGATGAATATGCTAGAGTTATTATGAAATATGATGTTTATGGACATTTAAGATCTATTCACAATTGTATTCCTTTCTATGATTATCATAAATCATGGATAACACATGTCAGTGTACAAAGAGTAGATGTCTATAAAACTGCTGAAATGGTAAGTCAGTGGCGTGAAGAATATCATAAACCAGTGATTATTGATGAAGTAGGTTATGAAGGAAATATTGATTATGGTTGGGGAAGCTTAACAGGACAAGAATTAACAAGAAGATATTGGGAAGGATGTCTTCGAGGAGGTTATCTTTCTCATGGAGAAACTTATGTAGATAAAGGTCCATCTATTTGGTGGTCACATGGTGGTAAGCTTTATGGAGAAAGTGTTGAAAGAATTGGCTTTTTAAAAACAATTATTGAAAATGCTCCACAAGGAGTAAAACCATTAAAATTAACTGCTGAAAATCATGAAGAAAACTGGGATTCAATTTGTCTTTGTAAAGAAGATCATTGGTATTTATATTATTATGGATTTTTTAAGATGATGTATAGAAATTATACATTACCACAAGGTAAAAAATACAAGATAGAATTAATTGATACATGGAATATGAAAATTAAAGAATTACCAGATATTTATGAAGGTAAAATACGTATTTGTTTAGGTGGTAAACAATATATGGCAGTACGTATGATAGAGATAAAATAAAAAGTCTAACAATTTGCTAGACTTTTTATTTCCATAATTTTTCAGGATAAACACCTTGATGAATAAGTTCTTGAATAGAATCTTGAACAGCTTGTTTATCTTCTGGATAAGTAACTCCAAACCACTTATCTGTTGTTTCTAATACTTTAACAGAAGCTCTTTTTGATTTGATAAGTTGATCAACAATAATTGGTAATAAATATTCTTTTGTAAGAGGATCATCATTTTTATTCAATAAAAATTCTTTAAAACCATTTTCAAGATAATCAATAAAATGAGGATAACCAGCCCACATATTCATAGAAACACGATTATTTTCTTGAATAATATCTTTACTTTCTTCTGTATCACAATCAATTGTTCCATGATCATTTCTAATAATACCTTTTGTTTCAATAACTCTATGTAAATAACCATCTGCATCTTCTACGCAAATACCACGAGTCACTGTCCCATTATCACTTAAAGTATTCTTTAAGATAAAACCAGCCATAGCCATTGTAAATTCACTTTGTTCTTGATTAGCACTAATTAAAAAATCATGAAGTTTTTTAAATGCTAATTTTCCATAATAATCATCAGCATTAATAATGACAAAAGGTTCATTAACAATACCTTTACAAGCTAAAATAGCTTGACCAGTTCCCCAAGGTTTTACTCTTCCTTCAGGGACACTGCATCCACTAGGGATATGTGTAATTTCTTGATATACATATTCAACTTGAATATATTGTTGGATACGATTGCCAATAACTTCTTTAAATTCTTTTTCTATATCTTTTCTAATAATAAAAACAACTTTATTAAATCCAGCTTCGATAGCATCATAGATTGAATAATCCATAATGATTTCATCATGAGGGCCAATTTTCGCAAGTTGTTTAATTCCTTTTCCATAGCGTGAACCAATTCCAGCCGCCATAATAATAAGTGTTGTATTCATATTTATCTCCTTTGTATAAACAAGATTATAACATATTTTCATAAATATCCATGTAAATTTTATTATTTTATCACGGTGTGATAAAATAATCATGAGGTGAAAAACATGAACTATAGTTTAATTCTTTTATGTGCTGGAAGTGGCAAAAGAACAGGTTTGAAGTATAATAAAATATTTTATAAAATAAATAATCAAACTGTTTATGAAATGAATATTTCTCATTTTTTAGAGGATAATAGATGTAAACAAATTATTGTTGTAACGAAAGAAAATGAAATAGAAGAAATTAAAAAATTAGTCAATGATCCAAGAATTGACTATGTTTTTGGTGGAAAAGAAAGACAAGATAGTGTTTATGAAGGTTTACAAAAAGTAAAAGAAGATTATGTTTTTATTCATGATGGAGCAAGACCGTATGTAAGTAAACAAAGTATTAATGATTTAGTTGAATGTTTAAAAACATATGATGCTGGGTTATTAATGGTTCCTTGTAAAGATACTATTAAAGAAGTTAAAGAGGGTATTGTTGTTAAAACTTTAAAAAGAGATACTTTGATGCAGGCTCAAACACCACAAGTATTTAGAAGTGAAGATATTAAGGTGGCTTATCAAAAGGCAAAAGATGAAGGATATGTTGCGACTGATGATAGTCAATTATTTGAAAGATATATAGATAAGGATATTAAAGCAGTATTAGGGGATTATAGTAATTTAAAAATTACAACACAGGAAGATTTAAAATGAAAGGTAAGCATATTAGGAAAGAGAAAAAGAGTATAGTTTGGATTTTAATTGCTTTATTTGTTTTAATAGGAGTTATTTTTGGATATTTTCATTTTAAATCTGATGATCAAGAAGATTTAAGTCAATATAAAACAGTTGTAGGAACAATTAAAAATGTGGGTGATGAAACATTATTGATAGAAACAAATGATCATCAAAAGTATTTAATTTCTATTGCAGGAGCAATAGATTCTAATAAAGGTCTTATCAAAGGAAATAGAATATATATTTACTATGAAGGAACATTAGATATAAAAAATAAAGATATCCAAAGTATAAAAGTAAAATCATATAAAGTATTGGAGTAATAAACCTAGAACAATACCAATTAAAGAAGGTATTGTTTCTTTTTTATTTTCAATATTTATATTTTCTTTTTCATCTACTAACATCCATATAGAAACAAAAAACAAATCTACCCACATATCAAGATGTTCAAAAGTCTTACCAACAATAAAAGTAAAAAATGTATATAAAATAGTTTTTAAATACTTTTTTAAATATTCTTTAAATAAAGGAGAATATTTAAAAAGTCTATTAAGATATTTTTGAATAAAAGAAAAATCATTTTTGATTAAATAATGAAATAAAATCATAAAAAATATCCAAAATAAAAATAATAGATAATCCATAATATCACCTCAATATAGCATATGAAAAAAACATGCCTATAAAGGGGTAAAATTACATAAAATAATCATTTTATTATTGCATAAAAGTAAACAATAAGATATAATGGACGAGCATGTAAAGATTATTTTACTGCCTGCTTACTAAAAAGTAAGCCAAAAGACCATAGGAGGTAAAAGAGATGAATAAATATGAAATTATGTTTATTGTAAAACCAGATGTTGAAGAAGAAGCTAGAAATACTTTAATTGAAAACTTCAAATCAATCTTAACTGCTAACGGTGGTTCAGTTGATAATGTCAACGAATGGGGATTACGTGATTTCGCTTACGAAATTAAAGATTACACAAAAGGTTACTATGTTGTAGTTGATGCAACTTGTGCACCAGCAGAAATCGCTGAATTCGAACGTTTATCAAGAATCAACGCTTCAGTTTTACGTCACTTAACTCTTCGTAAATAATTAGGAGGCATTTGACGATGATTAATAGAGTTGTTATGGTTGGTAGAATGACTCGTGATCCAGAACTTAGAAGAACTGGAAACGGGGCTGCAGTTACAAGTTTTACGTTAGCATTAAATCGTAACTATAACTCTGCAGATGGGCAACAAGCTGATTATATTTCATGTGTTGTATGGAATAAAGTCGCTGAAAATGTTGCACAATATTGTGCAAAAGGATCTTTAGTAGGAGTTGAAGGTAGACTTCGTTCTAGATCTTATGATAACGCTCAAGGACAACGTGTATACGTTACAGAAGTTGTTTGTGACTCTGTTCAATTCTTAGAAACAAGAGCTCAAAGAGAAAGAAACCAAAGTTCTATGAACCAAGGTATGATGAATAATCAATATTCTCAACCTGCTCAACCACAAACAGATAATTTCCAAGATATGCAAACAGTTGAATTAGAAAAAGATTTTGATAATTCGTTTAATATCATGGAAGACGATATTCAATTTTAGAAAAGGAGTATATGAACATGGCTTTTAAAAGACAAAGAATGGGTAGAAGAAAAGTTTGTTATTTTACAAAAAACAAAATTACTTACATCGATTATAAAGATGTTGAATTATTAAAAAGATTTGTTTCAGCTAACGGTAAAATCATTCCTAGACGTGTAACTGGAACTTCTGCTAAATATCAAAGACAATTAGCAGTAGCTATCAAACGTGCTAGACAAATGGGATTATTACCATACGTTGGTGAATAATTGAAATAAAAATAAGCTCATGATTACAAATTTATATGTAATCATGAGCTTTTTTGGTGTGCCGGGCATGGCATAAATTCAGTTGGAGATAAACCAACCACAGGTAGTTACCGCCAAGTGTAGTGAACCACAAGCCGTTGACAGTGATGTTATGGGTGAAGGAAGTGGTGTAGCGATTCTTTCGAGCGTACGAACAGAAATTTGATGAGGCTAAATGGTGGATAAGGTTGCCAAACAAACCGAAGTCCAAAAGGTAAACGTAAAACCAAGACAGTAAATCAAGACGTTGTGAAAGAAATAGGATTTATGAATTACCCCGGGAGGTCTTATGGACGAGGAATTCTAGTAAACTTTAAAATCAGTGATAGTACCCTCGGTCGAAAAAGGTTAGCCATAAGAAGTCAGATGAAGTCATAGTAGGTAGAGATACTGAAGGACTGAAACGTTTATAGAGTGCAAATCACTATAAGCAATGCCTGGATAATCCGAAAATGAGGATAGCCTAGAAATGATTATGAAGCAATATATACAGATGTCATGAATATAGGAGAAGCATGTTCAAATACAATGATAATGCTTGAACTATTAATAGAAGAAATAAATGAGGAGATGAATCAGTATGAGTAACGCATATAATGAAGTCATCAATAATTTCGATAAACTGAAACTGCTGATGATGAAGGATAAACTATCAGAGATTCTTGACAGATGTACAGCTGATAATGTAGAAGTTATAAGAATATTAAAAGATCTTACTGATCAGGAAATAAGGGCAAGAGATATAAAGGCTAAAGAAATGAACATTAAGCTTAGCCATTTTCCATACAGAAAGAATATAAATATGTTTGATTTTGATTTTCAGCCAAGTATAGATAAAAACAAGGTTATGGATCTTATGACATTAAGATTTGTGGAGGCAGCAGAGAATGTCATATTTGTAGGATTGCCAGGCACAGGAAAGACAATGCTTTCCTGCTGCATTGGTACAGAGGCAGCTTCCAACAGAATAAGCACATACTTTGTATCATGCAGTGCACTGCTTGATGATCTAAAGAAAGCAAAGTTTGAAAATAAGCTTGAGGCAAGGTTGAAACAGTACTGCAAGTATAAACTGCTTATACTTGATGAATTTGGATTTCTTCCGTTAAATAAAGATGATGCCAATCTATTGTTTCAGCTTATATCAAGAAGATACGAAAAAAATCAACAATAGTTACAACAAATATTCCGTTTTCAAAATGGGGAGAATCATTAAATGATCCAGTTATAGCTACAGCTATACTAGATAGATTATTACATCATAGTCACATTATTCAGATTGATGGACCATCATATAGAACTAAGGATATATTATATGAATAATATGTACAACTATTAAAAATATAATTCCGATTTTTCTTCATTTAAAATTCCGATTTTTATTAAACTGTAATTCCGAAAATTCTTCAAATTATAATTGACATTTACATCAGAAGTATATTTATTCAATCATGAAGGAAAACAATCTAAAAGACAGATATATGAAGCCACAGACCCAAACAACAATAAGCTCAGATTTCTCTTCACAGCTTGAAAACCTGTTAAATAGACATTTTAATCCTACAAAGCCTGATTGTGCATGGTGTACAGATATTACCTATATATGGACGTATGATGAATGGTTCGTGTATTTAACGAGCGTTATGGACCTATATTCAAGAAAGATCATATCGTAGGAATTAACGAAAACAATGGAGGCCAACGAAGTTTTAAGACGTATAGAAAAGGCGAAAAAAAGAAGGAATGTCAAAAATCCATTAGTAATACAAAGTGACTATAACGAAGAAATTGCATTATTTACTATACCGTCACCAGAACTTTGGAATAGTTTTTTTCGGCATAGTCACTATTATACCGAATTCGGTATAATAGTGATCAGGGCTGACAATATCAGATGCAGTCATATCACAAAATGCTTGAAGAAAAGGAAATTCAACAATCAATGTCAAGGAAGGGAACTATTTAGACAATTCACCCATGGAGAATTTCTTTGGAACGACGAAAAATGAAATGTTTTATGGTTATGAATATAATTTTGAAACATTAGATGATCTGAAGGTTGCGATAGAAGAATATATTGAGTATTAAAATACTCAAAGAATCATAGTAAAATTAAAAGGATTAACTCCTGTTCAATACAGGAATCAATCCTTAATAACTATTTAAAAAACAAATTTAAATGATTGTTCAACAAATTGGGTTCACTTCATTTTCATTTCTTTCTATTTAATTATTTTGTTTTTGTGAGCACATATTTATGAGCTATTTCTGTTATTACTTCAAATTTGCCTTGAGCAGCTAATTTGTTTAATTCACCACCAATACCAATTGCATCAACACCAGCATTAAACCATTCATGGGCATTATCTAAGTTGACACCACCAGTAACCATTAATGAAATATGAGGTAGAGGCCCTTTGACTGCACTTACATATTTGGGACCAAAAGCACTACCAGGGAATAATTTAATGATTTCACATCCAGACTCCATTGCTTCTACCATTTCTTTAATTGTCATACAACCAGGAATATATGGAATGCCATAGCGATTACACATTGTTGCAGTATCTTTGTTAAAAGCAGGTGAGACAACATATTTAGCACCAGCTATAATGGCGTTTCTTGCTGTTTGGGCATCTAAAACTGTACCAGCACCAATCAAAATATCATCACGACTTTGATAATCTTCTGTTAATTTTTTTATAATCGCATTGGCATTGTTATTGGTATAAGCAACTTCTATTGTATTTAAATGTCCTTTAATACAGGCAATAGCTGCTTTATAACCCTCTTCAAAGCTATCACCACGAATGACAGAAACAACACCTTGTTTTTTTAATTCTATAATTATATTTGATTTTGACATAAGATTCTCCTATCTAGATATTTCAATATTTGTTTTTAATAATTGTGTGATTTTCGAAATTGGTTCAAACATATTGTCACCAAGAATTGTACATTTATAAGTACCGCTTGCAACAGCAATGTTTATTGTATCTTGAATTGATAAACCATTCATAATACCATATAATGCTCCTGCGACATATGCATCGCCACTCCCAACTCTTTCAAGTAATGATGTTTTTAGTTCGACAGAATGATAAAATTTATCGCTATAAGCATATGATTTATAATAATTAATCATATTTTCATCAACAGATCGTACTGTGTGAAATAAAGCTTTAAAGTGATAAGTATCAATAAGAGCTTTCATTCTTTTTTTGATTTTTTCTTCTGTTGCATTAATTCTATCAAACATTTCCATATTATTATCATCACTCATAATTGGGTCAATTCCAAAACAATAATCAGCATATTTGGCGAATTGACTAAATCTTTTTTTTGCATCCTCTACACTAATCATCTTTGTGCGTAAATTTAAATCAATAGAAACAATAATATTTCTTTTTTTTGCTTCGTTTAATAAAGTAAGAAGAATCTTTCTTACATTTTCACTTACAGCTACAGTTATACCACTAAAATGAAAATGAGTAATATCTTTGAATAATACATCCATATTAATTGAGTTTAAATTAATATCACTAATGCTTGTATTCTTTCTATCATAGTATACATCACTTCCACGACAGCCATAACCATTAATAAGATAATATGTACCAATTCGTTCACCAGTCAATGCAATATTTGATGTATCTATTTGAAGGCTTTTTAAATAATCAATGAAAGAAAGTCCTACAGTATGATTTGGTAATCCAGTAAAAAAAGAAGTAGATATTCCAAATCCCGAAAGATTGCTAGCAATGTTTACTTCAGAACCGCCATAATATAAATGACAATTTGCTTCGTTTTTAAGTGGAGAGTAGTGTGATGGTGTAATTCTAATTAAAGGCTCTCCAAAAAATAATATTTTCATATATTCCTCCGTTTCTATCCAACTTTTCTTGGTTAGACATAAGTGTTTCATTAAAATTCTATCTAATTTTGTAATGGTTTCCTTTAATTAAATATAGAAGTAATATTACAAATTACAGGAAAGTAAGTAGGAAAATTTACGCAAATAGAATATCCAAAATTTATATAAGTTACTATTATCTTTTAAGTGTATACAAACAGAATCAAGGTTCAATAAGATTGAAATTATTGTAATATAATACAAATCAATGTAAAAATATGTTTCCTAGGCTAGATTTGTTTTGATAAATAAAGAAAGTTCAACGCAAGCAATAGACTCTGTAGACAAAAAATAAAAAAATGGATGTAATATATCAGTTATAGAGATAATTTGAATAATATTTACTCTATGAAAATGATATGTTAGTCGTTCGATTTTCTTGATTATAAATTATAAAAAACAATCTAGATTCAATTCTATTAGCTTATTCTACACTTGAATCGTTAAATTTTAATAATGTGATTTGTATATAAATTCGAGATAATTTCTTTTACACTTATTCTTTTGAAAAACTGTCATCTCATTGATGACAGAAGTCTTTATAACAAACAACACTTAGTCAAGAAAAATAAAAAAGTAAGGAAGGAAAAGGTAATGTTAAATTTGATATGGTTGCTAAGTGTTGTGTTACAAACTATAAAATAGATTTAATATAATTGGCGATAGTTTTATCTTCGCAATTTTCAAAGAAGTATTCTTGGAATTTCTCGCCAGAAATAGTTTCTTTCAAGAAATCTTGATCAATTTCTTTTAAAATTGATAACATATCATTATGAGTGATTTCTTTTACTTTGTTTAATATTTTTGCATTTCTTTGTTCTGGAATAACTCTTTCTTTAGGATATCCGCCTCCCATTTCTTCAGCAAATAATCTTTCAAATAATAATTTTAAGTTAAGTTCAGCTCCCCAACCAAATCCTTTTGCGTATGGAAGAGAAATTGCATTTCCACCATTAATTTGTGAAAATAAATAAGCATCAGTTGGTTCAACTGCATAACCACATATAACATTAGGGAAACTGTTTAATGCAAGCATAGCCCCAACGCCAGTACCACAACCAGTTACAACAAAATCAGCAGCTTTGGAGTTTAAAAGAATAGCAGCTAATAGACCATTTTGCACATAAGTTAATTGGCTTTCTCCTTCTTTACCATACATACCATAGTTATAAACTTCATAACCTTTATCATCTGCGACTTTTTTTAAGCAATCATAAATAATTGAGTTTTTAGTAGCTTGGCTGTTTTCATTAATTAAAGCAATTTTCATATTTAAAATCTCCTTTTTATTTACTTATTTATTTAGGTTGTTTTCCAATATAAGCAAGGATACCACCATCAACGTATAAAATATGACCATTAACAAAATTGCTGGCATCACTTGCTAAGAAAATAGCAGGACCCATTAAGTCCTCTGGATTTCCCCATCTAGCAGCAGGGGTTTTTGAAATGATAAATTGATCAAATGGATGTCTTGATCCGTCTTCCTGTAATTCTCTTAATGGAGCAGTTTGAGGAGTAGCAATGTATCCAGGTCCAATACCATTACATTGAATATTAAATTCACCATACTCACTAGCTATATTTTTTGTTAGCATTTTTAAACCACCTTTAGCAGCAGCATAAGCACTCACTGTTTCTCTTCCTAACTCACTCATCATTGAACAAATGTTAATAATTTTTCCATGTCCTTTTTTTATCATAGAAGGAATAACAGCTTTAGAAAGAATGAATGGACCATTCAAATCTATATCTATAACTTTTCTAAACTCATCTGCACTCATATCACACATTGGAACTCTTTTAATGATACCAGCGTTATTTACAAGAATGTCAATTATTCCAATTTCATCCTCTATTTTTTTTATCATTACATTAACATCGTCTTCATTTGTAACATCACAAACATAACCGTGGGCATTAATTCCAAGTTCTTGATAAGCTTGAATTCCTTTATCAACTAATTCTTGATTGATATCATTGAAAACAATTGTTGCGCCAGCTTGTGCATAAGAACTGGCGATTGCAAATCCAATTCCATAACTGGCACCAGTAACAAGAGCAATTTTGTTTTCTAAATAAAAATTACACATATTGAAACTCATTTTATTAATCTCCTTTCATTATAAGCAAACTGTTTACTACGTCATATAAGGTAAACTCTACTAAACTAAAGTAGACAAACTTAATATATAACAGTAAACCGGTTTTGTCAATATATAAATAAAAATAAATTTAAAATTTTAAAGCTTATAAAACTATAAAAAATTTGATAAAATCCTGTTTTTTGTTTATGAATTTGGTAAAAAATTGCGAAAAGAAAAAATGTAAAAAAATATTGACAACGATTTCATAATTGATATAATGAAAATGCAAGCAAACTGGTTAACTAGCAAAAAGGAGGGTGTAGAATGATTAGAGTGATTATTACAGGACATGGGAATTTTGCTACAGGAATTCAAAGTTCGTTACATTTAATTGCTGGTAAACAAGAGGAGATTAGAGCTGTTGATTTCACAGCTGGAATGGGACACGAAGAAATTAAAAATAAACTAAAAGAGGCTGTGGAAGGAGCGCAAGAGGTTTTGATTTTATGTGACTTACTTGGAGGAACTCCGTTTAAGGTTTCCTCAGAATTAATTGCTGAAATGCCTGAAGTAAAAATGAATGTTGTTTCAGGATTGAACTTGTGTATGTTGATGGAAGCAGCATTCACTCGTTTATCTCAATCGTTAGATGAATTGGTGAAGACATTAAAGGTGTCAGGTCAAAATGGTATTATAGATACATTGTCGTTAATGGAAGATGATGTGTCAGAAGAAGTTGAATCTGGCTTTTAAGGAGAATTAATATGATCAAAAAAATTAACATTGAAAAAATTAAAAATCCACAAAGGTTTATGGATGTACCACTTCTTACTAAAGAAGAGGTAAAGAGTGCAATTGATGAAGCTGTTAAACAGATTCGTATCAATATGGATTATTTCAAAGAAAATTTTCCTACACCCGCAACTAAAGATAACATATATCCAATTATGGATAATACTGAATGGACAAATGGCTTTTGGACTGGTGATTTATGGTTGGCTTATGAATATACAAAAGATGAAAAAATCAAAGATTTAGCACATAAAAACGTTTTATCATTTTTGAAACGTATTAATAAAAGAGTTGAACTTGATCATCATGATCTTGGGTTTTTATATACACCGTCTTGTATGGCAGAATACAAGATTAATGGTTCAAAAGAGGCGTTAGAGGCTTCAATCAAAGCTGCTGATAAATTGATTGAAAGATACCAAGAAAAAGGAGGGTTCATCCAAGCGTGGGGCGAACTAGGAGAAAAAGAACATTACAGATTGATTATTGATTGTATGTTAAATATCCAATTGCTTTTCTTTGCTTATGAACAAACAGGAGATAAAAAGTATTATGACATTGCTACAAATCATTTTTATGCATCTGTAAATAATGTCATCAGAGATGATGCGTCTTCATTCCACACATTTTATTTTGATCCATTGACTGGTGAACCATTGAAAGGTGTAACTAGACAAGGGTATAGTGATGATTCTTGTTGGGCACGTGGACAATCTTGGGGAGTTTATGGAATTCCTTTAAGCTACCGCAAAATGAAAGATGAAGAAAGCTTTGATTTATTTAAAGGGGTGACAAATTATTTCTTGAATCGTCTGCCCAAAGATTATGTGTCTTATTGGGATTTAATTTTTGGTGATGGTAGTGGTCAAGCACGAGATTCATCAGCAACTGCTATAGCTGTTTGTGGAATTCACGAGATGTTAAAATATTTACCGGAAGTTGATGAAGATAAAGATGTTTATAAACATGCAATGCATGCAATGCTTCGTTCTCTTATTGAAAACTATACAAATAAAAATAACACACCTGGAGCTCCATTGTTAGTACATGGTGTCTATTCTTGGCATAGTGATAAAGGTGTTGATGAAGGAAATATTTGGGGAGACTATTATTATTTAGAAGCATTAATGAGATTTTATAAAGATTGGAATTTATATTGGTAGGAGGAAGAAATATGAGTACACCAAACATTGTAATGACAAGAGTCGATGAGAGATTGATTCATGGTCAAGGTCAGTTATGGATTAAATCATTAAGCTGCAATACAGTTATTGTTGCTAATGATGAAGTTAGTATAAATAAAATGCAACAAACATTAATGAAAACAGTTATTCCTGGATCAATTGCTGTAAGATTTTTTTCTATAGAAAAAGTCATTCAAATCATACACAAAGCAAATCCGGCACAAAAAATTTTTATTGTTGTAAAAGATTTAAAAGATGCTTTAGCTTTAGTTGAAGGAGGAGTACCAATTAAAGAATTAAATGTTGGAAATATTCATGCTGGTGAAGGAAAAGAACAAATTACTAAATTTATTAATTTGGGTTCTCAAGATAAAGAAGCTTTAAGAATACTTCATGAAAAGTATGGTGTTACATTTAATACAAAAACGACACCTTCTGGTAATGAGGCTGAAATTGATTTATTAAAATATATCTAGGGTAAAGGGAGGAAAAAATATGGATATTAATTTAATTCAAGCTATTTTAATTGGTCTTTGGACAGCGTTCTGTTTTAGTGGAATGTTACTTGGGATTTATTCAAATAGATGTATTGTATTATCATTTGGAGTAGGTATCATTTTGGGAGACTTACCAACTGCTTTGACAATGGGAGCTATATCAGAATTGGCTTACATGGGATTTGGTGTAGGTGCTGGTGGTACAGTTCCACCTAATCCAATTGGACCAGGTATTTTTGGAACATTGATGGCAATTACAAGTGCTGGAAAAGTTTCTCCAGAAGCTGCTTTAGCATTATCAACTCCAATTGCTGTTGCAATTCAGTTTGTTCAAACATTCGCTTACACAGTACGTGCTGGTGCACCAGAAAGTGCGAAAAACGCTTTACAAGAAGGTAATTTAAGAAAATTTAAATTTGCAGCCAATACTACAATTTGGATTTTTGCAATCATTGGTTTTGCTTTAGGGTGTATCGGTGCATTATCAATGGATACTTTATTAAAATTAGTTGATTTTATACCAAAAGTTTTATTAAATGGTTTAACAGTTGCTGGAAAGATGCTACCTGCAATCGGATTTGCTATGATTTTATCAGTGATGGCAAAGAAAGAACTTATTCCATTCGTATTACTAGGATATGTATGTGCTGCTTATTTAAACATTCCTACAATTGGTATTGCAATTGTTGGAACAATCTTTGCTTTAATCGAATTCTTTAATAAACCGACACAAGGTTCAACAGTAGTAGAGGAGGAAGTACACGATGACTGGATCTAATAAATTAAGCAAAAAAGATTATATTATTACTTCGCTTAGAAGTTTCTATTTACAAAATGGATTTAACTATAGTAACTATCAAGGTTTAGGTTATGCTAATATTATGTATCCGGCATTCAAAAAACATTTTGGAAATGATACAAAAGGGTTATGCGCAGCATTAGAAGAAAACTGTGAATTTTACAACACTAATATGCACTTCTTACCATTTATAACAAGTTTGCATTTAGTTATGTTAGAAAATGATATGTCATCTGATGAAATTCGTGGAATCAAGATGGCTTTAATGGGTCCACTCGCAGGTATTGGAGATTCGTTATCACAATTTTGTTTAGCACCATTATTTTCAACAATTGCAGCTTCACTTGCAGCAGAAGGATTAATTGCTGGACCGATATTATTTTTCTTAGCAATGAATGCCATTTTAATAACAATTAAATTAGTAACTGGATTATATGGATATAAATTAGGCACTACCGTTATTGATAAATTAAGTGAACAGATGGCAGTGATTTCTAAGCTTGCCAATACAATTGGTGTTACAGTTATTGCTGGTTTGGCAGCAGTATCAGTACAAATTAATATCCCTATTACTTTTTCGGCAGGTAAAGTTGTAGAAGGTGCTGATCAAAAAATTATGACAATTCAGGGAATGTTAGATAAAATTACACCTGCATTATTACCGATGTTATTCACTATGTTAGTATTCTATCTAATCAAAAAGAAAAACTGGTCAACTTATAAATTAGTTATTCTTACTGTAATCATTGGTATTGCTGGAAGTTGGTTGGGGATATTGGCCTAATGGAAACATGGTTATATGTTGTTCTCGTTATTATTGCATTGATTCCAACAATACTAAGTGTTATTGCAAATATGCAAAATCAAAAACGAATGAAAAAACAAAATGAGCAACGTCAAAGCTACTTAAAATCATTAAAAGTTGGAGATGAAGTCTTAACTTTATCCGGAATGTATGGAAAAATTGTTGGTATAAAAGATACAGTTGTTGAATTGAATATTTTTCAACAAGTCAATATTTTTGTAGAAAAAGAAAGCATAATGGGGAAAACGAAAGGACTACTCTTCAAGTAGTTCTTTTTTTAACAGGATAAAAATATGGAAAAGTTAAAAATAAAAATAAAACAAAGATTTTCTTTTAATCCAGATGAGAAAAGAAATTTTATTTTAAAACACTGTCAAGCAGAATATCATGATTTAAAAAAAGTTGCAGATCTTTTATTAAATAATACATTTTTATTTAATAGTAATTGGGATATGGAACCATGTCCAGTTTCTTATGAAATTAATCCATTAAAATGGGATATAGTATGTCATGATGATCCTGAATGGACATTTATGTTGAATAGACAAGAATATTTATTAAAACTTATTGTAGCGTATATTATTGAAAAAGATGTACGTTATGTGAATAAGTGTAAAGAATTTATTTTTGATTGGATTAATCAAGTTAAGGAATTTACACCAGGGTCACTTACAACGCGAACAATAGATACAGGGATACGCTGTTTATCGTGGCTAAAAGTCTGTATATATCTTGTTGCATTGAATCAGATAAATAATGACGAACTTCTATGTATTATTGGAAATATTGAAAAACAAATTCTTTTCTTAAGAGAAAATTATATTGATAAATATAGCCTCAGTAATTGGGGTGTATTACAAACATCGGCAATACTTTCTTGCTATGATGTATTTAAAGAGTATTTTAATATCGATGAAATTAATAATTTCGCTTTTGAAGAGTTGAAACATCAAATACAGCTTCAAATTCTTGAAGATGGTAGCCAATGGGAACAATCTATTATGTATCATGTTGAAGTGTTTAGAGCTTTAATGGATATATATAAATATTGTATGAATACAAGGGATTTTTTAAATCCAATTCTTCATAAGATGGCTTACTATATTCAGATGATGACTGGACCAGATTTTCATCAAATACCAACTGGAGATAGTGATGTTTCTGATACAAGAGATATATTAACTCACGCTGCGCTTTTACTTGATGATGAAAGATTAATGTTAGATAAAAAAATTATTTCGATTGAATCGGTTCTTATGTTTGATAGTGAAAAATTAGATTTATTTAAAACGATGAAACCGAATTATATAGAAAAAGAAAGTATTTTATTTAAAGATTCCGGACAAGTGTGTGCTAAATATTATAACAATTATATGTATTTTAAATGTGGTCAAATGAGTAGTGGTCATACACATAGTGATCTTAACAGTATATGCCTGTATCATAAAGGAAAACCAATCTTTGTTGATTCTGGAAGGTACACATATACAGAGATAAAAGAACGATATGATTTAAAAAGTTCTTATAGTCATAGTTCTGTTATTATTGATGATTGTCCAGAAGAAATTATTAAAGATTCATGGGATTTTTTGAGATATCCTCAAGCTATGCATATTGAGATGAATTCGAGGGATTGTTTTACTTATTGTGAAGGTAGTTACATTGCAGAAAATAGATATTATGCAAAAAGAAAGTGTCTTATGCTTTCTGAAATTGGTTGGATTATTATTGATGATATTCGATATAAAGGAGAACATCACGTTTCTACTAGCTTTGTTCTAGATTCTGCAATTAGATATGATAATGGGAAAATTGGACAGTTATGTGTTTATACTCAAAAAGATTTTGAAAGCAAAGATACCATAGTTTCAAAAAAATACAATCAATTAAACAAATCTTCGAAGATTGTAAAATCAAATCTTTTTAAAGATAGATTTTTGGATTATACCATGTTTATTGATGAAGAATTTGATATTGAAACAATGACAATTATGCAATCTGGACAAACAAATGCATTACCTAATAGTATAGCTTTTAGAATTTATAATTCACATTACAGCTACATTGTAGCATTCGTTAATGATGAAATTCATACAGGTATGAAAATATGTCAGGTTGGTAACTACAAATTAAGAGGGAAGTGTGTTGTTTTTGATTGTAATAATAATCAGATGATACGTCTGAAAAATTAGGAGGTAAATCAAATGACGTTAACAATTTCGATTTTAGATGCATTAGGAAATGAAAAAGCAACTGCAACTGGACAAGAAATTTCTAAAATTGTTTATTATGATGGATACGATGATGGAGATGTTATCCAATTAACAACGGATAAAGTACCGGGATTTTATGAAATCAAGATAGATGAAACAATTGAAAAGGCACAAGTCTATATGAAAGAGAAACAGTGGTCCTATAAAATAGATTTTTCCAAAAGAGGGAAATCGCTACATCCACTTGCATTTGAAAATCAAGTACATTTCTTATATTTCAGAATATTAGAAAATCCAACTACGAGTATGTTAAATCCGTTAGATCAAGAAAATAATCAAGGTATGTATCCTCATGTTTCATCTAATGCTCAAACAAGAGGAGAACCAGCTTTTGCTTGTACAAATGTGATTGATGGAATTTATGCGAATACCAGGCATGCGAAGTGGCCATATACATCTTGGGGCATTGGAGGAAGAAAAGATGCAAAGTTGAAGGTCGATTTTGGAAGAATGGTAGATATTCAAAAGATTACTTTTTATTTACGTGCACAATTTCCTCATGATAGTTATTGGCAGGAAGGTAAATTGAGTTTTAATGGTCAAGACGAAATAATTTTGAAATTCAGAAAGACTGAAGAAGCTCAAATATTTGAATTCGATGATAAAAAAGCTTCGTATATTGAATTTTATGATTTAATAAAAGCAAATGATGAATCACCGTTTCCATCATTATCATTGATTGAAGTCATAGCAAATGAATTGAATTAAGTATTTTTGTAAAAATTAGTTTAATTAATCATCAGATACAGGTAGAAAAACAAGCTTCTGATAGATTCAAAACTGTTATTATTGCTTTTTTAGGACATGGACTTGAATTTAGAATATATTTTTTTATCTTGTTTAGTATATTTGAACCTGTATATCGGTGATTGAATATCCATTCCTGTTCATTAAGAAATAATGGAAGATCTCTTTTTGCTACACCATGATATATACCTGTAATTTTGTTTTTGATATCTCCAATGACAATATTAAGCTATTTCAGTCTATGATAATCTTTACTATAGACTATTTTCTCAGATCTTAGATGAAGATCTTCACGAAGATGATCGAATGTTGTTTTTCCATCAGTATTTAATGTTTTTTCACATGATAATACTGCACTTTTTCTTATGAATCTGACAACATGAAAGGAATTGTCTTTAGGAATGGTAAATAGTTTCATATATCCTGGATAGCTGTTTTCTCTGTCTGTTGACAGAAGACACAAAAAGGGCTGCTGCTCAGTAGCACACCCCTGCTTACGATAACACTGGCTCTTTGATCCTATATACGATACATCAGCCTCATAGAACATACTGTCGAGTATCTTTTCGCTGCAGCTTTTTGCCATAAGAATTCTGCATTTTCTTGAAAGAAGAAGTGCAGTCTTGTAGTTGACATCAAGCTCACTTGCAAGTTCTATAGCTGATATGCCTTTGTTCGCCGTAAAGAAAAGGAACATTCCAAGAATAAGAGTATAAAGATCAAGTTTATTGTCCTGGAAAATTGTGCCTGCAAGAAGATAGTGCTGATGCCCACATTCAGCACATTCAAAAGCATTTCTTTTTTTGACTGCATAGTAATGAGTACATCCACATTTTTCACAGTAAAATCCAGTTGGCCATTTCATGTCAAAGAAGAAACGGATACATTCATCATGATTATTAGCATATTTTCTAGTTAATGCTACTAAAGAATCTTTTTTAGGTTTTAAGTTTTTAGCCATATTCATCCACCTCACATATACTATTATAGAGGATTATGAATACTTACGTTTTGCATAATTGGTTTTTAAGGTATATATTTCGGAGTTAAAACAAAAAAGTTATTTTTCCTGTGTTATATGGTAAAAAAATTAGTATAAAAATAGAAAATGATCATTGAAATGAGGTAACTTAAAGCATATATTTCAAACAATTATTTTATTGTTATAGAAAATTTAACAAAATGTTAGAAACTACAAAAACAAAATTAAAAAAAATGACCAAGTCTAGTAACTAAAAATCTTAATTCAAAGAGAGATGCAAATTGTTTGAAATGTTAGTTAAAAATATCACTATTTTATTTTTGAGTTAACAGCAGGTTTTAATTAATAGTTATCTTGTAAGATAGAATGATTAGAAATTTATATGTGTTTTACCTTGTGATGCGTTTTTACTAAGTGATTAGGATAAAATTTAAATATGGAGAATTCTAGAGATATATCATTTTGTTATGTGTAATAATCAAAAAATAATAACAATCACATTTTTATCTTCAAAAATAATATTATTATTTATATGTTTTTTCTTTGTGTTATTTAGTTAATAGCAATGATGAAGTGAACTATGAAAAAAAGAGCAGTTCGAGAGATATAGGTGATTTTAAATAATTATAGGGGATAGGTATGTCTTTATCGTTAATTTATAGTGCATTCTTTTCGGTGTAAAAGGAAGAGGTTGTAACGAATTAGAGTAATTTTTACTCTAAAGATGTGATACCTCTTTTTAAAATTATTTCAAATTCAGCTTATGATTTTATAATATCAAAATACCGTTGTCTTCTCTTGATTATTTAGGTTATCATTTAAAAGAATATTAAATTGTTATCTCTTAAAATATTTGCTTTTTAATTTGAGTTTGTGTATACGACATTCTATAATTTTTGTTGGGGATTAACTATCTGGTGATTTTTTATACCAAATTTATTTCATGTATATAATGATTAAAGAATATCAAATGGGAAGGAACAAATTCAAAAACTAAAATAATCCTAAAAAATGTTTCGAGGATGAGAGATGGAATTATATTTCAATAAATAAGAAATCTCTACCTACTTCTTCACTGCAATCATAGACAATTAAAAAACTTGGAAGAAAATGTGTCGAGTATAAAAAGAAATAGTAAAAACAATTTGATAAAATAAGCTTAAATAAGCTAAATATAAAAGGTAGAAATCAGTGCTTATTATATTATCATCACTATATTTCTACCTTTATTTGATAACTAACTTGCCAAGAGATTAAAATTAAAATTAGTTTTCACCCTAGTTTGAATTAAAGCATCAAGATATTTGGCAATTTACTAGTTTTAAAAACTATTTTATTTTGCTAAAGTTTTTTGAAAATTATTTTTGATTTTATGCCTGGTTTGTTTAAAACATTTATCATTTGACTTACAAAGTTGATTCATTCCAATTGACGTAGCAATCTAAAACTTTTTGTCCTATTATGTTATTTTTATTCTCAATCTGATCGATGAGTATATTGGCTGCTTCCATACCTTCTTCAAAAGCAGGCTGTACAATTGTTGAAATAGCTGGTGATGAAAAATTGACCCACTCCATATTATCAAATCCTAGCAGACCAATATTAGGCATTCTTTTTCTATGATGTTTCATGGCTAAGAAAACTGTTGGCAGTGCCCAGCAATTTGGAACGAAAACTAAAGATTTTTTATTTAAGTCCAAACGTTCATCTAAAAAATCAGCAATAACTTCCGGTTTCACTTTATCGTTTTCTATTGTTAAAAGTTCATATGTTTTTGAATGATCTGCCAGTGCATCAATAAATCCGCTAGTTCTTTCTAATCTAGTACTAATGAGTTGTGGATCGGCAGTAATCATATAGAAATCTTCGTAGCCTTTTTCTATACATTTTACAATTGCATCATAAGTTGCTTCGTAATTATTAGTTTTCACCCATTTTGTTTTCATATCGTATAGTTTACTATCAAAGAAAACAGTTGGTATTCCTTTTTCGCTTATTTTTTTTGTTAGTTTTCTAAATTGTGAAGAAGGTTGAATAATTAATCCATCAATTCTCATGCTCATCATTCTTTCTAAATAACTTTCTTCTCTTTCTTTATTGTAGTCACTATTTCCAACGATAATCTGATAACCTTTTTCACTGGCAGAAGCTTCTATTCCCTTTACAATCTGATTTGAAAAAGAATTTGTAATATCCCCAATTAATACACCAATTAATTTACTATTCTTTGAATTCAGACTTCTAGCTACTAAACTTGGACGATAATTTGTTTCTTCAATGACTTTTTCAATTTTATTTTTTGTGGCTTCTGACATTTTCTCAAACTTTCCATTTAAATAAAATGAAACAGTTGTTTTAGATGTATTTGATAGTTTAGCAATGTCATTTATAGTTATTTTATGTGCGATAAAAACCCCTCCCTTATTAAATATTATACAGAAAAAAAGCTTATATATCAAATTATTTCAATTAGTAACTTTTTGATTTAAGTCAATGTGTAATATGAATAATTGTCAAAGATAGCATATCTTGAGTAGTATATTATATACATTTTATTTTATAATTGTATATGTTGCACCATAGACTGCGTTATAGTATGAAATATTTCATTAAAAAATAGTATTTTGAATGTTTACAAAATAATTTTTCATAGACCATCTGACACACTTGAAAAAAAATATTGTTTTAAATCCGTTTTTCTGGTTTTAAAATGCTATTTTAAAAAACTTCATTTTTTATATTGATATATAATGATATTGTCAATTCAATACGGAGGTTATATATCATGTCTAAAAACTGTGCTAAGCGTAAACCTAAGATTATGAATCATGTTACTTTTAATAAGCTATTTTTCAATAATAATGATGAAATGTGTAGGAATTTTTTCTTAAATGTTTTCCATCCTTTAGGATTGGTATGCCCCAAATGTGGTTGTGTACATTTTGATTTACTAAAATGTAGAAATAACGTTTATTCCTGTTCAAAATGTTCACATCAGATTTACCTTTTTGCTGGAACTATTTTTCAGGATAATAAATTGCCTTTATATACCTTGCTTTATGGAATATTTCTCTTTGTTACTTCTAAAAAAGGTATTTCTGCAGAAGAATTGGCTAGTGAAGTAGGTGTCAATAGAAAGACTGCACAATTATTATGCAAAAAAATACGCTATTTGATGTCTTTGGATAACGACTGTTTTGACTTAGAATCAAAATTTATTGAAGTAGATGGATTCTTTATTGGTGGTAAAACGCATAATGGTAAACGAGGGTTGGGAACAAATCAACAACCCTTTTTATTAGCTTTAGGCACTGATCGACTCAATAACTATCCAAATAAAATGAAAGTACTCAAAGTGACAAGTGAAAACAAATCGGAATTAAAAAGGTTATTTCAATATATTCATTACGATAAAGATACAACAGTATGTACAGATGGAGACCAATCATATCTCTATTTAAAAGATAAAGTCCATCTCATGCATGGTGTTATCGATTATAACGATGAAAATCATCTCATGTATTGGTTGAATATACAAATATCAAATATAAAAAGTAATATAGATGGTATATACCATGGAATACCAAAGAAATATTTGAATGAGTATATACAGGAACATGTATGGAGATTTAATCATAGATACAAAGGGTTCAATCTTATGTTTTCTATGATGAGAATTATCAGTTATTCAGTTGTTATGACTAGAAAAATGCTTAAAGCATATTACAGTACGTCAAGTGTGTCAGATGGTCTATGAAATTTACAAATAAATATTATTGTAGTATACTAAAAATAAAGAGTACTCTTAAATTCAAAGTGTATTAGGAGGTGTATTTATGAAAACTAATTTAAAAATAATGTTTATTATTATTTCTATTCTATCATTATCTATTGGTATAATTAAAGCATGTCCAGTTTTGGCGATAGAGCCAGATATGGATGAAATATACGAAGAAGAAATATCCAAATCGATAATAACCGGTGACGGAACTGCTGAAAATCCTTATATTATTGATGAAGAAACTGCACCAATGTTTAATCAATATTTAGAAGAAAAAGGAAAAGAAGCTATAGCGACATTACAATATTCAGATGAAATCACGTTATATGGAGTATTGGATGGAGTATTAAGTGGAACATCACATTCAAGTCAAACCAAAGGTGCATATTGGGTATATACAAAAAATGTTCCTTCTGCAGTAAGTAATGGTAACATATGGATGAAAAAAGTAGAATATATTTCAAAAAGTGATGTTATAAATATTTGTTCTGGATTTGCTTCTAGTTCTTTAATCAACACATTTAAAGGGACTATTTCTTCTATAGCTGGAAAAGGCTTAACTGCTGGTGTTAACTATTTGGTAAATAAAGGGTTTTCTAAGGCAGTAGCAACTTCGCTGGCAAAATGGGTTGGTTGTGGAAGCACTCTTTTTAGCGCAGCAATTTTATTGGCTGAGGTTAATACTTTTTTCAGTCAAAAGCCATATTTAGATGCTCGTGATGCTGGAAAAGGTTTAATCCATGCAGAATATAACACATCATATCAAGGACAATGGTATAGCCACAGTTTATCAGAAGTATGGTCTAATTATCCAACAGCAAAAGAACCTGGCTCATCTTATGGAACAGGATCATATACTAGTAGATAAAATGATATTTTGTTTATCGGTAGAGGCTATTATACTATTATGGATTGTTCTTGATTTAGTCAAATTAACAAAAAAGAAAAGAAGTAAATATTTTAACTTTCTTGAAATAGTATTAACAGGAATGTTTGTTTTATTATTTATTTATGTTATCTTAAATGGGAAAGAATTAGAAATCTTATCGTGGATAAATAATAATAGTCAATTCTATTTAATATATCTTTTATCAGCATTGATTTGGGTTATGTTAAATTGTATTTTGTATTATAGAAAATAAGTTAAAAAATTACATATCGCGATGTCACAATTTTAAAATTTAATTATAAAGTTATCAATATAGAGTTTCTAAATCAAAAAATGATACTATGATTTAGGACTCTATTTTTTATTGCAGAGATATGGCGTTGATAAGCCTTATATGTAAAAACATAATAAATCATGTGATATATGTATTTATTAATAATTTAAACTATAATATTAATTTTAAATTTGTAAATATTATTAGTTCATTAGAAATTGATACAAGTTTTTTTAGAAACTTCTAAGATGTTTTTTGAATATTATTCTTAG
>OLOD01000494.1_pt1 | contig 31140 bp, 31 predicted proteins | sample 1671921 | NCBI WGS metagenome assembly OLOD01 (sample SAMEA3136626, study PRJEB25190) | human gut metagenome | biome: human gut; feature: human-associated habitat; material: faeces | place: Austria | collected 2013
TTTATAAAGTCATGTCTGTAAATTGTAACTCACAAGCTCTACAACTCAATGTGTCTCGCGAGTCAGCTTTGATATAATATCATCTGTGTCGCATAAAGTCAACACATTTTTTATCTTTTTATATATATTTTTTTCTCATTGTTTTTACACAACTATATATTGTATTTACATACTTATCCACATACCATCTATTGCTTATGTACTTTTCTCTTTTATGCATTATTACACCGGTTTAAGCTACAGTATATTTTCTATCAGCTTTATGACAGGATTGTTTTCATACAGATACTTAAGCATCATAGAATCATTTATATATGCTGTCATTGTCTGTCCCATTTCAGATGCAGCAAATAATGATGTCAGGGCAAGGAGCAGCCATACGATGACCATTCCCTTAATAAAACCTACTGCAAAGCCTGCAATCCGGTTCACAGTGCCAATAACAGGCACCCTTTCTATTTTCCTGATGATGTGACGGACTATGTATGCCACTATTCCCAGCAAAAAAAATACTATAAAAAATGACAAACCTGTCATAATGGCATTTGTAAGCTGTGCGGATATGGTGTCGTATGCTCCGGATTGCTGCAGCAATATGTTTGCCATATCAAAATCTCCTGTGGCTTTTTGTCCCTGTGCAGCTATTTGTTTTTCAATACCGTTTAAAATTACGGGCTCTATTCCTGTCTGTGATAATATCTGATCCCTGACATATGGGGCTGCCATGGTTGATGCAGCAAGCATTACTATCCAGGCTGCAAGCGAATATACCATGCGAAGCACACCTCTTGTGTAGCCTCTCACCACATTCCACGCAATAATACATATTACCGCAATTAACAGCCAATTCATTTCAGTCTCACCTCGTCCATTGCGCCGTCATAGATGAAGATATAGTTATTCATACCCGATTTATACATCACCTTGTACAGTTTGTTGTCAAATGTATGATAGAATTTCTTGACTCCGTGTATGGTGTATATCTCACAGGCTGTGTCTCCTGTGACGCACACCTCGTTATTGCTGTCAAACTCTATACTATTGTAGGCAATAGCTGTGTCGTTTTCCATAAGCATCTTACCGTTAAAATCATAAAGCTTGATATGACTGGTGCAATTTTTATCATTGTTGGAGTATGCTACTCCTATATATTTATTATTGTAAAATACGCTGTCTATCAGCTTTTCCAGCTTAATAGTCTGCTTCAGCTTTGGCTTCTGGCTTCCGTCAAATACCATAATATTCTGATCTGAAACTGCTATCATCCTGCTGTCGGAAACATATGCTATTTCAGGTATGAGCTGATTCTCATACTTGTAAGTGCCGACATTGTTGTCTATCTCATTTTGTCCTACTGATCCAAAATTGTAAAAGGATATAACGCTGTCCGTCTTTCCTCCGGAGACATCTATCATATCTACAGCCAGTTTTTTAGCATCATATGAAAGAGCTATATCAACAGGTATGTTCTTCTGTTCTCCGAAAAACTCACCACTTGCCAGCTCTTTTCCGTTTACATCATACAGCTTTACATAATAATTTTCATTCTCACTGACAAGGACTGCCACTGTGCCCTGGCTTGCTATGCAGGCTTTTATGATAGGCCACGATGTTCCTATTTCTTTTTTTACTCCCTTCTTGTCCATGATATAGAGGTCTGTTCCACCCCTGTCATAGATAGTCATAAAGCTTTCGCATGTGACTACCTGTGGCGATGACATCTCAAATGCCTGGTTCCATATACGGTTTCCGTCCGAGTCTGTATACAATACGCCATCATTGCTGTACTCCACTACCGCTCCGCAGAAATCCACGAACGACACCGCACTCTTGTCCTTCTGCTCCACGCTGTTTTTGACGTCAAATGACTTGTAGGTGCGCAGCGCCATCCACAACCATACTATAAGAAATAAAGCCACAACTGCTGCCACGACTATTATTATTCTTTTTGCTATTTTTCTTCTATGCTTTCGTATTTTCTCCTCGAGCTCGTCCAAATCGGTCTCGACAGTTTTAAAGTCTGATTTCTGTGCCATAATCTTATCCTTTTGTTCTACTTCCAAAGTGTTTGTTACTTGTCAGTATACCATTCACCGGATATTTTTTCCACTGGAATTAAATCTTCTTCTGTGGACATGGCAGGAAGTGTCTCCTTTTTGTCTATTGTGCCGCTCATTCCAGCGCCGGCTTTAAGCCCGATAAGCACTATAAGCACTGCTATCGCTGCAATCATCACTACAGATGCAAACGAACCCTTGCGCGGTTCTTTTCCTGCCTCCATGGCTTTTCTGTACCGGCCGCGTTCTTTCGATATGCTGCCAAATTCCTCAGGAAACGACACATTGATCCTGTCGTCTGCCGAAGCGCTTCTATGTATCCGGCTGTAGCTGCTTTTTGCCGCTGTGTCAGTGTCCTCATACCGGCTGCTGCTTTTATTATTGTCATCGGCATTACTATAACTGTCAATTTTATTATTGTTGTTTGCATTACTATAGCTGTAGGTTTTATTGCAGGTGTCAGTTTCATTATAGCTGTCAGCACTATCACAATGCTCATTCATGCGGTAATATACAAAAAATCCTGTCTTTTTCTTCAGATGATTATTCTTTTTGATAAAGAAGTTTTCCTCCTGTTCGGTCCTGTTCAAAAGGAACATAAGCTGATGAGCACCGCCAAAGTGCTCCCTGTGTATATTTTCAAGCATGGGTGTTGGCTCAGCCGGAAAATCCTCCTGCCTGAATGCCCATCCGACGATAATCAGTTCCTCGTAGCTTTTCTTTATCTCCGCAAACACTCTGCTCCATACCTTGTTGGTCCAAAGAGGCGCATTTTTGTCAAACTCCATATCATATACTGCAATCGCCGCCTCCACAAATGTGGCATACCTGCCTCCGCTGCTCTCCGTATGCCCCATAAGTACAAAAACCTCTTTATCCTTAAAGCCCTCTGTCTTTATGCGCTTGTACGCTTTCTCCGATATGTAAACCCGGCCCTCATCCGCCGGTGTGCCAATCTGCTTGACGTTGTTCGTCACAATATCTATCATGCCAGCCTCCTTTTTCGGTCAGCATAGCACTTGCAAAATGTAAATTTATGCAATATTATGCGATTATAAATATATATTGTATTAAATGCCATAAATCACACTTAAAATAGCCGTCAAGCCGCATCCCAAAAATAATTTACCAATTACACATAATCTGTCAGTACACTGTCAAATTATTTAGTTAATCACTAATGAAAAAAGGACGCATGAACCCATGCGCCCGACTTTTCCCATATATAAAGCAGTAAATCGCTTCGCACTCAACAAACTGCAGACCACCGGAAATCGTACAGCATGTTCTGAAGAAAACAATATGAACTGCCGCAGGGTTCCATTATGTAAAATAGCAAGAATGACTAAACTCATTCCACATGCTATCCACAAGAAATCCCGCGGCTGACTTCATATTTTTTCTGAGGAATATACTGTACGCTGCACCGGTGAGCACAGCCCCCAAGTGCGAAGTAACAAACCTACTTCATATAATTCTTTACTTTGTTGTAGATGCCCTCTGCATCCAGTCCATACTTGTGGATAAGCTCCACTGCCGGTCCTGACTCGCCGAAGCGGTCCTCTACACCGATACGCAAAAGCTTTGCAGGCTGCTCCTCACAGAGTACCTCTGCCACAGCACTTCCGAGTCCTCCATTGATAGAGTGCTCCTCTACTGTGACTGCCTTGCCTGTCTTTGATACAGATTTAACAATCAGCTCTCTGTCGATTGGCTTGATTGTATGGATATTGATAACCTCAGCATCTATGCCATCTGCTGCGAGCATTTTTGCTGCCTCAAGTGTCTCTGATACCTCAAGTCCTGTTGCAAATATAGATACATCCTTGCCTTCCTTGAGTACGATACCCTTTCCGATTTCAAACTTGTAGTCCGGTGTGTCGTTGATTACAGGCACTGCAAGTCTGCCGAATCTAAGGTATACAGGGCCCACATGGTCGTATGCTGCCTTTACTGCGGCTCTTGCCTCCACATCGTCTGATGGATTTATTACAACCATGCCCGGGATTTCTCTCATGAGCGAAAGGTCCTCGAGGCACTGATGTGTAGCTCCGTCCTCACCTACAGAGATTCCTGCATGTGTGGCACCTATCTTAACATTGAGATGAGGATATCCGATTGAGTTTCTTACCTGGTCATAGTTTCTGCCTGCTGCAAACATGGCAAATGAGCTGATAAAAGGCACCTTGCCGCATGTAGCAAGTCCTGCTGCGATACCTGTCATATTACACTCTGCGATTCCGCAGTCCCAGTGACGCTCAGGAAACTCTTTCTGGAATATACAGGTCTTTGTGGCACCTGCCAGGTCAGCATCAAGTACAATAAGGTCATCGTGTGCTTTTCCAAGCTCTACGAGTGCGTTTCCGTAGCTATCTCTTGTAGCGATTTTCTTTACTTCTGACATAATGCTTCACCTGCCTTTTCTAAGTCTGCCATTGCGATTTCATACTCCTCGTCATTAGGAGCCTTTCCATGCCATCCTGCGGCATTTTCCATGAATGATACGCCCTTGCCCTTTACAGTTTTTGCGATAATGGCTGTAGGCATGCCCTTTGTCTCACGGGCTTCCTTGAAGGCTGCCCTGATCTGGTCGAAGTCGTTGCCATCAATGTTGATTACGTGGAAATTGAATGCCTCAAACTTCTTGTCGATTGGGTATGGTGAGCATACATCCTCAATAGAACCGTCTATCTGGAGGTTGTTGTTGTCAACGATAACTACGAGATTGTCGAGCTTGCGGTGGCCTGCCCACATGGCGGCCTCCCAGATCTGTCCCTCCTGAATCTCGCCATCTCCTGTGAGTGTGTATACACGGTAATCCTTCTTGTCATATTTGCCTGCTGCAGCCATTCCTACTGCGACAGATACGCCCTGTCCGAGCGAGCCGCTTGACATATCAATGCCAGGGATGTGCTTCATATCAGGATGTCCCTGCAGATATGAGCCTGTATGACGGAGTGTCTTTAAATCCTCCTTTGGAAAATATCCTTTCTCTGCGAGTGTAGAGTAAAGTCCCGGTGCTACGTGTCCCTTTGAGAGCACGAAACGGTCCCTGTCCTCCCATTTAGGATTGGCAGGGTCTACATTCATCTCCTCAAAATACAGATATGTAAAAATATCTGCTGATGAAAGTGATCCACCCGGATGTCCGGATTTGGCACTGTGAACTGCTGTCACAATGTCCTTGCGAATTTCATTCGCCATCTTCTCAAGTTCAAGATTGTTCATGATGTCTCCTTCTATCATTTATATCTCTGTTCTTCCCTGAAGCGCCCTAAGCAGGGTCACCTCGTCAATATATTCCAAATCGCCTCCTACGGGAACTCCGCTTGCGATTCGTGTCACTTTGATGCCGGTAGGCTTGATGAGCTTGCTGATATACATGGCCGTAGTCTCGCCCTCCAGGCTTGAATTGGTCGCTATAATGACCTCGTCTACGTCTTTTTCAAGGCGTACCATGAGCTCCTTCAGACGGATATCCGCCGGACCTATGCCAAGCATGGGTGAAATTGCGCCACCCAGCACATGATACACGCCCTCATATTTACCGGTCTTTTCGTATGCCACAAGATCCCTCGTATTCTCAACAACCATGATGGTCTTGTGGTCTCTTGCCGCATCCTTGCAGATGGGGCATAGCTCGTCATCTGTGAGTGTATAGCAGCATTTGCAGTATCTGACATGCTCCTTCGCATCGATTATGGCGTCAGAGAGCGATTTTGCCTGCTCCTTTGGCATATTTATGATATGAAATGCCAGTCTCTGCGCTGTCTTGGCTCCGATTCCCGGAAGCTGTGACAGCTCCTCTATTAATTTTGATATCTCACTGCTGTAAAAATCCATTAAAACAGACCGCCACCCAGGCCACCGGTAATTTTGGACATAGATGCCTGTGACTGCTCATCAATCTGGCGAAGCGCCTCATTGGTTGCTGCCATGATGAGATCCTCGAGCATCTCGATATCGTCAGGATCCACTACCTCCTCAGATAATTTGACCTTTGTGATTTCCTTTTTTCCAGAAACAGTGACTTCGACTGCTCCGCCGCCTGCCTTTGCTGTAACCTCAGCATCCTCAAGCTGCTTCTGAGCCTCCTCCATCTGACGCTGCATCTTCTGCGCCTGTTTCATAAGATTGTTCATGTTTCCCGGCATTCCTCCAGGGAATCCACCTCTTCTTGCCATTCTGGCGTCCTCCTTGTTTTTAATGGGCTAATCCCAGCCCTGTTTATAACTTAGTTTTCTTCCTCTATATCAAAATTTATCATATCTGTCAAGTCCACAACCGCTTCCTTTGCGCTGACTGCGGAATTATTTTTCTTGACCGTCACCTCGACTTTTTTGCCTATACGCTTTTCTATAAGCGAAGCCAACGTATCCATACAGCCTGCACGGTTTTCAGAGAGATACTCATATGCATTCTCATCATCAAACATTAAAATCAGGTCAGATGAATTGCCCAGCGATGTCACAGCCTTGTTCAGATAAACCTTTGATGTTGCTCCCATCTCCGAAAGTATGGATTTCCAGTGCTTCATGAGCTCTGAGATATCCTGTGGTATTGCTTTGGGAAGCTCCTTTTTCACTACAGGCCCGCTTGTTGCGGCCTGCTGCATATCCTGTGTCTGCGCAGCCTGTGCCGCTACAGGTATACCCTTTTCAAGCTTTTTCTCTATGCTGTTTATGCGGTCAAGCACCGAATCATAGCTCTTTTCCATCTGCGGCCTGCACAGCTTTATTATAGCTATCTCAACCATAATACGCTTTTGCGATGCAAACTTTACCTGGCTGGACAGCTCGGAAAATACCCTGATATACCTGATGAGTGTCTCAGGCTTTACAAGCGCTGCCTCTTCCTTAAGCGCCTCAAGATTGTCCTTTGAGATGTCGAGCACCTCCTCCATATCGTCGGAGCTCTGCAAAAGCAAAAGATTCCTCATATACCAGGTGAAATCATTGACAAGCTGCGACAGCTCCCTGCCCTCATCTATGAGCTCGCCCAGTATGCGGATGGCACCTGTCACATCCTCGTCGAGTATGCGCCTTAAGAGCCTTGAAAACACCTCTGTGTCCACCGCTCCAAGCACCTCGAGCACATTTTCATAGGTGAGCTTCTCTCCCAGATGGAAAGCAATGCACTGGTCAAGAAGACTTAACGCATCTCTCATAGAGCCGTCTCCTGCCTTGGCCACGTACCTTATGGCACGCTCCTCGACCTCCACCTGCTCCTGCTCCATCAAATCGCTGAGTCTGGATGCAATCGTATCTATGGAAATCCTGTGGAAATCATAGCGCTGGCATCTGGACAGGATAGTAATCGGTATCTTGTGTGCCTCGGTGGTCGCCAGTATAAATATAACGTAGCTCGGCGGCTCCTCAAGTGTTTTTAAAAGTGCATTGAAGGCTCCTGCCGAAAGCATATGAACCTCGTCGATAATATAGACCTTGTACCTGCCCTCTGTCGGGCGGTATGTGACCTCCTCACGAATCTGTCTGATATTGTCCACGCCGTTGTTTGACGCTGCATCTATCTCTATGACATTCATGGATGAGCCCTCAGTGATGGCCCTGCACGACGGACATTCGCCACACGGGCTGCCGTCTACAGGGTGCTCACAGTTGACTGCCTTTGCAAATATCTTGGCCACAGTGGTCTTTCCTGTACCTCTCGTACCGCAAAATAAATAGGCATGCCCTATTCTGTCAGCTTTTATCTGGTTTTTCAGTGTTGTTACAATGTGTTCCTGTCCCTTTACGTCCTCGAACTCCTGTGGACGGAACTTACGGTATAGGGCCTGATAAGACACGCCTTTTCACCTTCCTTATATCTAATATTGCTGCTTAATCTCCAAAGCAGATGCCGGTACGCTTTGCTTCCTTGATCATCTGGCTCTTTGGATCTACAGTCTTAAGCTTTCCTGCTACGTCGGCAAGCGGAACCCTCTTTGTCTGTCCGTTTACCATGGCTATCATGCAGCCGTAATCCTCATCCATGATGGCCTTTGCTGCTGCTGAGCCAAGACGTGTACAAAGCACTCTGTCGTAAGGACATGGGCTGCCGCCTCGCTGTGTATGTCCCGGAACTGCCACTCTGACCTCAAGACCGAGTCTTTCGCTGATGCGGTCTGCAACCTCGTATGATACTGACGGGTATTTGCTCTTTGCAAGCTTCTTCTTGTATTCCTTTTTGGAAAGGGCTGCATCCTCCTTGGAGATGGCTCCCTCTGCTACTGCAAGAATGGTAAAGCCCTTGCCCTCCTTTGTTCTCTTGTGGATGGCATCTACGACCTTGTCAATATCGTATGGTATCTCAGGAAGCAGAATGATGTCTGCACCGCCCGCAACACCTGCGTACAGTGTGAGCCAGCCTACCTTGTGGCCCATAACCTCAACGATAAATACACGGTTGTGGGATGCTGCTGTGGTGTGGATGCAGTCGATTGCATCTGTAGCTATATTGATCGCGCTCTGGAAGCCAAAGGTCACATCTGTGCCGTAGATATCATTGTCGATTGTCTTTGGCAGATGAATGATATTAAGTCCCTCTTCCCTGAGAAGATTGGCTGTCTTTTGTGTGCCGTTTCCGCCCAGGATAACGAGACAGTCAAGACCAAGCTTCTTGTATGTGTTTTTCATGGCTGCGACCTTGTCCAGTCCGTTCTCATCCGGCACTCTCATAAGCTTAAAAGGCTGTCTTGATGAGCCGAGTATTGTGCCGCCCTTTGTCAGGATGCCCGAAAAATCCTTTGATGTGAGTATTCTGTAGTTCTCATATATGAGTCCCTTGTACCCGTTCTCAAAGCCGTAAATCTCAAGCTCGTCGACATTGTGTGCCAGCGCCTTTACCACGCCTCTCATGGCTGCGTTAAGTGCCTGGCAGTCTCCTCCGCTGGTAAGCATTCCAATTTTCTTCATTGCTGCTTCCTCCTTATGCATTATTATGATTGTCTTTTATTATGCTAATCCCTGTACTCCTTATCCTTCTCCTCCTCGCGGAGCCTATCCTCCTCATTCATGAGCTTTCTGAAAATACGCTCAAAAATAAACTCATAGGTGAGTGCTGCGCCGACAGGAAGTATGAAAATGAGTGGAATAATAATCCATGCAAGTATAAGTGATACCACAAGTATCACTATGACCAATAATGTCCACGGCAGGTTGGCGATAAGAATGAGTATTGTATTCTTAAGGGTTATCTTTGTGACCTGCTCAAATCGTGAAATATACGCTGATGTGTATATGGCCCAGGCTGCGGCAATAAGTGCCATTATGATGAACACGATGGAGAAGGTTCCCCACTGATTGCCTGTCTTAAGACCTGACCACGTAATATAAATATCTCCCAAAAGCACGATAAGTATTATAAGCTGTACCAGCCATGCCTTGGTGGCCTGCTTGAAATTTACCTTAAACGCATGCCAGTAGCCTCTCCACACATAGCCCTCATCGCGATGGATGACACGGCGCGATGTATCGTAAAGTGCTGTGGATGCCGCTCCTATTGTAAAAACAGGTATGCATGATATGATCCAGCAAAAGCTCAAAATAACCATATCTACCAGTTTGTTTAATGCTCTGAAAAATTTGTTGTCTATGTTGAAAATGCCCATAATGCCCTCCTATATCCTGTGGTGCTCTCTGTTTTGTTCTCTCTTTTTCTCATAGCGTTCTTCACGCTGCCTCTTCCTCTCCTCAGGTGTGAGGCGTTCCTTTTTCCTGCCGATATAGATATTCCACTTAAGATATGCCTCCTGGGCATTTCTTGACTTGTAGATGATATTTTTCTCCTCGCCTACTATATCCGTGATGCTGTACCAGCCTTTATCGTACATGAACTCTGACTGCTTATCATCGAAGTCCTTGGTTCCCAGCACAAATTTGTGTATTGCATGCTGCTGTCCCATGTAATCCTGTCCTCCTTGTTGTAATTTTATTTTATAGCCACCTTGTCCAGTACATAGTCAACTGCCTGCCTAAGGTGCTTATCATTCTTATACTGCTCAGTTTCCTTAAGCTTTAGAGCTTCTTCTCTGGTGAACATATCACGCAGTACCACCCGGTGATGCTCTACCGGTATATATGACACCTTGTCCTCAAACACAGGCTTCAGCACATAGTACGGCACCGCCTTTTCTCTCTTAGATGCCGCAAGCGATACTATGTTGTCAACCACGCATACTCCAAGGGTTTCACTATATATAATCTGTTTCTTTTGAAACATGCTTTTACCTCCGTATTTACATACACATCTATAATATCACAGACAGCGTTCTTTTTCAAAAACATTTTATCTGGCATTTATTTTTTTATCTTTCTGGTCATAGAAATATGGTCAGACGCATGTATACTTATCCTATATTTTGTATGAGAAAATTAAGCAAAAAAATTTGGAGGATATATGAAGAAAGCAGCCGTTTTTAACGATTTGTCCGGCTTTGGAAAGTGCTCTCTGACCGCCGCAATTCCGGTACTGTCCGCACAGGGCGTACAGTGCTGTCCCATGGCATCAGCAGTGCTGACAAACCAGACAGGATATGAATATCATAAATGCACAGACCTGACAGCCATGATTAAGGACTACATCGACAACTGGCAGAAAAATAATGCCCATTTTGACGGCATTTACAGCGGTTTCATGACAGGCTCAAAGCAGATTGAGCTTTTTATGGATTTTTTGGATGTATTTTATGAGGAAAACACGATGCTGCTCGTGGACCCTGTGATGGGCGATGACGGCAGAACCTACGGCATATACTCTGCCGCTCTTTTGGATGGCATGAAGGCGCTTTCCAGGAAGGCCGATGTCATCACACCAAATCTGACCGAGGCATGCCTTTTGGCAGACTATGATATCGAGAAGGTTTACAGTGACACGAGAAAGGATGTGCTCCTGCCTCTTGCGACAGAGATAAGTGAGAAGCTGCGATGTCTGTCCGGCAAAAATCAGGATGTAATCATCACCGGTATCAAATGCAGGGATGATAAGTCACCCTTTATCTACAATCTCGTGACCACCGCAAATGGTACTACAACCCACAGATCACACTTTTTCGACGTGAGCTTTTCCGGCACCGGCGATCTGTTTGCATCTGTTATATGCGGAAGCAGGCTGAACGGATTTTCCACAGAGGAGGCCGCAGAGCGCGCCGGAAAATTCCTGTATGACAGCATCGCGGATACCATGAATGATGACACCGCACCGAATGACGGAGTGAATTTCGAGAAGTTTTTGCGGGAGCTGATGTGATGTTTATGTGATTCTTATCACCCTTTGCAGAAAATTTATCGAATTGTCAGTTGACCTCTTAAGTTAGGCTTAACACAAAACAAAGGAGAACATATTTTTATGAACTCACAGGTTAAAAAACTCACATTTACTGCCCTCATGGCAGCCATGATTACTATTTTTACAGCATATATATGCCACATTCCGGTTGGACAGAATGGCGGATATATTCATTTTGGCGATAGCCTTATCTATATCGCAGCGTGCCTCCTTCCATGGCCGTATGCAATGACAGCCGCAGCTATCGGCGGTGGCATGGCAGATTTGCTGACCGCACCTATCTGGGCGCCTGCAACAATCATCATAAAGGCACTCATATCCATCCCGTTTACCAACAAATCAGATAAAATTGTGACCGTGAGAAATGTAGTATCGACAATCATAGCTTTCGCAATTTCCGCAACCGGCTATGCCATTGCAGAGGCCTTTATCACATATGGCTTCACAAAGCATGCCTTCACCGGTCTCATCGCAATAATTCCGGTTTCTGTTCCGGGAAGCTGTATACAAAGCGGTGGAAGTGCTATAATATTTGTTATTCTTGGACTGGTACTTGATAAAATCGGATTCAAGAGAAGATTTTTCACATTGGAGGAGACTAAATAATGGCTGATATAATCTATACATACAAGAACGAAGTTTATGCAAATATCACAAATAAATGCGACTGCGCTTGTACATTCTGTATACGCTCTCAGAAGGACGCTATAGGCAATGCGACATCATTATGGCATACGGTGGACCCAACATATGATGAGATAATAGCTGCAATCGATGCATTTGATTTTACAGGCTATGAGGAATTCGTCTTCTGCGGCTACGGTGAACCAACCTGCGCGCTGGATATCCTTGAGAAAACAGCTAAATATGTGAAGGAAAAGTATAAGCTTCCTATCCGCGTAAACACTAACGGACTAGGCAATCTCTATCACGGAAGGGATATCGTGCCGGAGCTTTCTGAGTATATTGATTCGGTTTCCATAAGCTTGAATGCTGCAAATGCCGAGGAATACAATAAGGTCACAAGACCAACCTTTGACAATGCTTATGAGGCTATGCTGGATTTTGCTGAGGAATGCAACCGCATGATCAAGCATACACAGCTTTCTATCGTGGATGTACTCCCCGAGGAGGATATAAAGACTTGTCAGCAGATTGCTGATGAGAGGGGTATTCATCTGAAGATACGTCATTTTTCGAATTAGGAATAGAGTAAAAAATACCCATTTTCCATTATAGAATATAGTTATAACGGAAAATGGGTATTTATAGGTGATAACATATTATCACTGCACTATAGATACTCCCCAAGCATTTCACTAACACAATCTCTTATATTCAGTGCGGTTTTCCTTGCCATTGTCATATTTAATCCAATTTTTTTGGCAACCGCGAGAATATCATCCAGTTCCGGATTTACACCATTTCCATTTACCGTGGTAGCATGCTCTCCACCGATTGAATTACTGTAGGTGAGGTCATATGCCGGTGACAATTTCCAACAACATTCATCTTCATCATACAGATAAGTAAAATTCTTCGAATGGTCATCCCTGTTATGCGCATACACATTAAAGCACATAAGTCTATACAATTTTTCACATTCTTCCATAGATTTGGTAAGCTGGAGTGTAAGCTGCATCAGAATATCATAATCGAGATTTGGTATTCTGTGTGAGGTTTCTAAAAGCCCAGATGCTGATACCATGTGAATTTTTCTGCTTTTGGAGTCATTATTACAGTCAAATCTTTTCGTTCCAAAATATCCCTTTGTGCACTCAGAAGGAAATAATCTTACGTTTTCCATTTCTATTCCACATTCTTTGGCACACATTGCATAATCATATTCCTGTCTGCCCATATCTTTGCTATCATAAGGTGACTGGAATTTGATGATCCAATCCTCTCCATCTACCTTTGTAAGCATCTTAGGTCTGGCTCCACCAGAAGAGCCTCCCTTAGAAAACAGAAAATCCCTCAAACGGATCTATCTTTGGTATAAAAACTTCCAGCTTATTTAGTCTGTTCATTAATTACCTCCTTGATAGATGCAAATGGCACATTATCAAATAAACCCTCAAGTTCGTTCTCCATGTCGAGAGCTATTGCAATTTTTTTCAAAGACTGCAGGGATATTTCTCCGCTCTGCTCAAATCTTTTAAGTGAACCAAGACTTACACCTGACCTTGCAGCTAATTGCTTTTGAGTGATTTTCTTTCTTTTTCGCAACCGTACTATCTTTTGTGCAATGTCGTTATTTATTTCTGTCCATGTTTTTTGAGGTTATATTTATTTCCTGAGATATTCTCATATCTCCATCATATTTTTTTACAGTCCTCCTTACATTTTCTAACCCTATACCATGATTCAGCTTATCCTCTTTTGTAGTAATAAACTTTTGTTTTTGATTTATAATACTCTCCATATCATAACTATTACAAACCGAGATAAATATTTGTGAATTATAACCGGCTATCTCAAACTCAATTATTCTTTTGTCCTCTTGTATTTTTTCGCATGCCTCTATGGCATTATTTAAGAGATTTGATATTATTGTGCACCGTTTCTTTCCCCCAACAGCCACCGGCGAAGCTCGTATATATATCCATTACAATGTCATATATTTATGTAATTGTCGCGGTCTACCTCTATCACGGTATAGTAATTCTTTCCAAGCTTTTTCCTGACATTTTCCTGTATTGCATTGCATATATCATCATCTGAGGTGATATAGCCGAATGGAACTGCAATGTCAAAAACCAGATTCGTATGTGTATCACCCCTGATAATACGGAAATCGTGCATATTTATGTGCGAATCAAGCCCTTTTATCACAGAGAGCACCTCGGCCTTCAGTACGGCTACCTCCTCATCCTCTATCGCTACCGGGTCCATGTGGATGGTCACTATACACCCCAGCTCCCTTCGTATCCTGCGCTCCAGATTATCGATTATATCGTGCAGCTCGACCATATCTCCGTCCTCCGGCACCTCTGCATGAAACGATACTATCCTGTGTCCCGGTCCATAATCATGCACCATAAGGTCATGCATACCGAGTATGTTTTTGTCAAAGTCCAGTACCATCTCCTTAAGTCTGTCGACAAACTCCGGCTCCGGCTTTGCTCCAAGCAGCGGGTCTACCGCCTCTCTGGCTGATGATATTCCTGAATAGAATATAAAAAATGACACAAATACACCGCCTATTCCATCCAGATTGAGTCCCAAAAAGTGCGCTATGAGTGTGGCTGCAAGTACTACAGATGTAGCGATACAGTCTGACAGACTGTCCCTGCCTGTCGCTTCGAGTGTTGATGAATCAAGCTTTTTTGAAAAATAGAAATTGTATACCGCCATGACGCATTTTACGGCTATAGATGCCAGTAGTATCGCTACAATAAGCCATGAAAACTCTATGTCCTGCGGCTTTATGATTTTGCCAAAGGAATCCCTGAACAGCTCAAAGCCCATGATGAGTATGATTGCTGCAACTGCCAGTGTAGCCACATACTCCATCCTCGCATGTCCGTATGGATGCTCCTCGTCGGCTCTCTGTGCCGCCATCTTGAAGCCCGCTATCGTGATGATTGATGAGCCTGCATCTGACAGGTTGTTGAATGCATCCGCAGTGATTGAGATTGCACCGCTTAGCATTCCTGCAAAGAGCTTGCCGGCAAAGAGTATGAGGTTTAAAAATATACCGACTATACCGCACAGCATGCCATATTTATTTCGTTTTTCGATGTCTGTTTCTGTCTTTGGCATTTACTTTACCTCTATTTTTATTTTATATCCTGATTTACAGCTTATTTCACCGCTCCGAATCTGTCGAATGGGTAATATCTGAATATTGCTTTTGCAAGTATATCATCCTTGGACACATATGTGTGCTCCCAGACTCTTGCGTCTGATGAGCCATTTCTGTTGTCACCGAGCAGCAGATATGAGTCCTGTGGCACCTTAAACTCGTAAGGTCCCGCATTTACTGTCCACGGATCCTCACCGCTCTGGTTTGACTTGAGATAATCCTCCTCAAGCGCCTCACCGTCTATATACACCCGGCCGTCCTCTATGGTGACTGTCTCTCCCGGCAGACCTATTACACGCTTGATGTATTTCTCAGAAGGCGAATCCGGTGCATTGAATATGACTATATCCCCTCGCTTTGGGTCTGAAAATGTATATGCGAGCCTGAAGCCAAATATGTCATCTCCAATCTGTATGGTATTCTCCATCGAGCCTGACGGGATATTTGCATTTATAATGACATAGTTCTTTATGAGTATTGCCGCTACAATGGCGAATGCGATTGTTAACACCCAGCTTAAGATTTCCTTGACAGGTGATGTTTTTTCCTCCGGCTTTTTTGGCTCCATCTCATCGGTTGTTTTTGTGTCTTCTTCGTTGTTTAAGTCTAATATCTCCATTTTCATGTTCTCCTTATTTATGCTTCAATAAGTGTTTGATAATATATGTCATGGCGGTACAGCCTATGGTGCCATCCACCACTTTATAAAGTCCTTCCTTGTAAAATAAAGACTTGTAAGCCCGTAATCTGCGATTTCCTTGTCTGTAAAGGTCTTTGCTATATACGCATTGATTTCATCCGGGAAGTCTCTCTCGAGGCACCACTGTGCCTGCAGGCTCATTGGCTTTTCCAGCTCATATTGGTGCACGAGCTCGCCTCCGAAATCTATGATACTGTTCCATCTGGATGCATTGCCCAGTATCCTCTGCTTGATATTTTCTATGATCACAGCTCTTGCAATCCTTACCTTTTTGTACTTTTCGGCGCGCTGCAAAAGCATTGCATTGCGGTTGTGGGTATTTATCACCAGCTCCATCGGGTCTGTCAGCTCATTTGATACCAGACAAAATACAGGGTCCAGATCATAATACTCCGGTCTTAGCACGTAGTCGTTTCTAAACGATGCTGCTGTCTTTGCCACGGTTAGGTCTGCCGATACATCCGTGTATATGATGCCCGGCATGTCACCCATAACATACTCCATCGATGTGATATACGGTGTCATAAACTGCCAGAAGGCTCTGATATTCTGCTCAAATACTATGATATCGTATTTGTCAATAAACTGACCATAATCATAAGGGTAGTTCTCCCTATAGTGCGCAAAAAGTGCTCTCTGCATGAAAGCTATCTTTATTTTCCGCCCGATAAAGCCGTTTATTACTGTCCTCACCGGGACCTCTACCTCGCGCTCCTTTATATATACAAGCACCTGTACAGCTCTGCTTACCAGCTCGTTTTCCGCCTCGTATTCACATACCAGCCGTTTTCTGCCATCTGACAGATACTGGCCAAGTGTAAGCGGGCTCTGCCCAAAGGCATCTATGATAATCTGTCCTATATACTGGCGGAGCTCTATGAGCTTTTCATCGAAGGCTGCTCCGTCTCTTGATATGCTTATATTTAAAAACCTCTTTTTGATATTGAGCTGATACGAGAAATTGTCTATCCATGATGGTGCAAGCCCCAGTATGTCTGTAGCATCTGACACAAGAACTCCCTGCTGGTACAGCGTGGACTTATGAAAATACCCCTTGTGCTTTGGATGATATATGGCAACATAGCCCTCAAGCAGGCTGTTATCCACTCGTATGATATTCATGCCAACAAGCTCATTCATCGGATAGTTCCACTTTGCCTTTGGCTGTGACAGGCATACCTCCCTCGTATCACACCTGATATTTACAGGTATAGGGAGTGTAAGCATATAGTGCTTTATGGTTTCTACTATAAAGTCCAGATCTATATACGGCGCATATGATGGTTTTACGGGGATAGAGATGCGTGTGCCCGGTGTCTTTTTCTGCGATATGACATACTCTATCTGGCCGCTCTCTCCAAACCACTTTGCCATGACCGGTGCCGTATCCTGCGGATTGCTTATGTTCCAGGCAGTGTTTATGACCTTATCCTTTTTCGACTCGATGAGCACAGCCTTTGAGACTGTAAAGCACGAGCATAGCCCGATGCCATAGTGAGAATACGGCTCATACTTCAGCTGCTGATTGAAGAAATCTGTGCTTGTATAATAGCTTGCCCCTATCTGTGCGATAAAGTGCTCCAGGTCATATTCATTTATGCCTACTCCATTATCCTCTATCGTAAACAGTCTTGTATCACTACTGTACGTGATGTCTATGCGTGGCTCATATATGGCCCTGACATCGCGCATCTGGCTTGCCTGCTCCATCTCAAGGAACTCCGTGCCCCAGCTCCACTCAAGTGCCTGCCGCACATTGCAGGCATCCATGGCATTGAGCAAAAGCTCCCTGATAAAGACCTTCCACGAAGCATAAAACTGCTGGCTTGCAATAAGCGGAAGCATATTTGATTTTCCTAACTCTACATCGATGCTTTTCATGCTTTATCCGACTGCCCGTAATAGCTGCCGTAGTAATTGCCATAGTACCCACTGACATGGCTGTTTTTCTTGTTGTTTACCTTGTTGAGCACAGCGCCCAGTATCCTCACTCCCGATGCCTCGAGCTGTTTTTTCACACTCTGTATCATCCTGGCGCTCGCCATGCCCTGTCCTATCACTATTATAGCTCCGTCACAATACTTTGCTACAACTGCCGCATCTATGGCAGCTCCTATCGGTGCACAGTCTATAATTATGTAGTTAAAGTGCTCCTTGCCGAAATTAAGAAGCTCCTGAAAGTATTTTTTCTCGAGAATCTCTGTCGGATTCGGCACAGACGGCCCTGCAAATATCATAAAAAGGCCCGGTATTTCCGTGCCATACATCACTTCCTCAAGACGTCTCTGACCGGAAAGATAGTGCGACAATCCGCATATCTCCCCTCCACTTGCCGCTGTGGCACGCAGACGCCCTGCAAGGACTGATTTACGCATATCAGTATCTATGAAAAGCACTCTATTTCCCGACTCTGTAAGTGACCGTGCCAGATCAAGTGCCACGGTGCTTTTGCCTTCATTTGGTACAGAGCTTGTCACAAGAAGCGTGCGTATATCATCCCCGCAAAACTGTATATTTGTCTTCAAAGCTCGAAGTGATTCCTTCATCGTATAGCTTTGTTCTTTTAGCTTGCCAAATTTTACTAATTCCATCTGCCCATCTCCTGATACAGGCTTCCTTATGCTGAAGCCGATTTCTTTTTTCTTTTCTTTCTGTGGCTGCCTCTGCCATGCTTTCTGCCCTTTCCTTGCTCTCCGTCATCTTCCGATTCATCAAGCGGAAGTGTACCAAGCACGTTCATGCCGAGCTTCTTCTCCACATCCTCTGTATCTATGATTGTATCATTGAACAGATAAGAAACCACTATAACCGCAATCGACAGAAATGCTCCCGCAAAGGCTCCTATCACTGTGTTTTTGCCGATATTAGGGCTTACCGCGCCTCCATCATCATATCCGCTCTGGATGATGGTCGGCGGATCCTGCTTCATCTTCTCCGCTATATATGCCGATGCGACCTTTGCTATCTCATCTGCTATGGTCTTTGCCATCTGCGGATCGGGATCCGTTACTGTGATATTGAGTACTCGCGAGTTGGACGGATTATCAAGCGTCACCCTGCCGCCAAGTGTCTTGTAGCTCTCATTCAGATTCAGATTTTCTATGACCTGATCCAGCACCGGACGTCCCTTTACTACAACTATGTAATCATTTGTCAGGCTGGTGCCTGTCTGGATATCCGCAAGGCTTGTTATGGATGTGCTCTTTGAAAGTACATAGAGCTCAGATGTAGATTCATACATAGGTGTAATCATAAATCTGCTTATCGCAAATGCCACTGCACCTGTTGCTATCGTAACAAGAATTATCCACTGCCAATATGAAATTATCTCAAGAAACAGATCCTTTAAGTCTATCTCTATCTCGTTGTCAAAATCCTGTTCTCTCTCCATTATTTATCCCCGCATTTACACTGATTATCTTCCGTTTATTATATTTTCCGGTGTGGTCTGCATGATTTCCTGCGCGTAGTCATCACCGAACTTCTTTGCCACGTACTCATAGCATTTTTTCATGTTGCAGACACGCTCCTTTGTGCCATGGCTGTCGCTTGCTATTACATCAACAAGTCCTGCCTTCAAAAGCTTCTTTGTGTATCTCTTGAAGTGTCTGCCATCTATGCCCAGCACTGAGTCTGCATTGACCTGTATGAGCGCTCCCAGCTCCTGCAAATCCTCTATACGGCTTATATCACTGAGACACTCATATCTCTCTACGTGTGCTATCACCGGTATATATCCTGCAAATATAGCTTCGCGCGTCATCTTGTATACAAACGAGTATTCGCTGGAATGTGAATACTCTGTAAGTATATACTGTGTATCTGCCAGTGTATGACACAGCCCACCATGAAAGGCATCTATCATATCGGTTGCCACATGATACTCTGTGCCGAGCTTTATTTCTATTCCAAGCTTATTTGCATATGGCATCAGCTTTTTATAGTGTCGCTCTATCTTTTCAAGCGGATGCTTAAACATTCCATGGCGCAGGTGCGGTGTGAGGATTATGCCTGTGATGCCCTGCTTTTTGGCTATCTTGAGCATCTCTACCGATTCCTCGAGCGACTTTGAGCCATCGTCCACTCCGTATAATAAATGGCAATGTATATCTATCAAAATTCATGGTCCTCCGTTTTGTTTTCCTGAACTATCATTATACTATATACAGATTTTTCGTGCAATTCTTTAGATATTAAATTTTTCTTCTTTTTTGTTGGGAGGGCGTGGCGTAAGCGCCGGGCACCCGTGCAGCACACACGCACTCCCGCGCCTGCTACGCTACGCTGCTAAGAGAGCTGTACGAATTATGCCTTGGGGTGGTTCTATGCTTGACGAAACCGGCTTTTATGCGCCTTCCATGGCGCATAACGCCTTGCCCGGCCGTCCATGGCCGGGCATTTCTGTTTTTCTTGGGCATAATTCTACAGTCTCTATGCAGCTTCGCTATTCGCCTGCGCGGGAGTGCGTGTGCGCTGCCGGATGCCCGGCGCTTACGACGCTTGTGACAATATTCCTGTCTGTTGCCATTTTGGAAGATTCCGATTCATTGCGATTTCAAGTTTAACTCTTTATATACCAAACATCTTCTTATATTCAATAATCTTTACAGAAAACGGCAACAAAACATTTCAAGAAGTGGATAAAAAAATATAATATATGCCATCTTATAGAGTTCTATTGCAAGAAGCAGCAGGTTTATAAAATCCATACAATAAATGGAAATAGACAGACGCAAGAACTAAAATCAATATACGATACTTTAAACACAAAGGAGATTTGAACTATGGATACTTTAGAAACATGCATTAGCAGTTATTTGGAATACTGCCTAAGACCATTCCCTTACATACGGTTGAAACATTTTTGGCTACCATATACAAGCAACGTGAAAATGCCAAGACTTCCTACCAGAAACGAAATGCCCTCAGAGATGCTGCCGTTACGGAGCTGTTATTTGCAACCGGCATGAGAATATCAGAACTTTGTTCTTTAAAAATCAATGACGTGAATTTGTACGACGGAACCATTCTTATCTATGGAAAAGGTGACAAGGAGCGCCGTATCCAAATTGGAAATGAATCCGTGATGAATATTTTAGCAGAATATAATGGCACTTTTGGCAAAGAAAGGCAAACCTGCAACAACTTTTTCGTAAATCAATCGGGAAAAGCACTGTCCGATCAATCTGTGCGCAGAATGATTAACAAATATACCGCTCTAGCCTCCATAGACCAACACATAACGCCTCATATGTTTCGCCACACCTTTGCAACAAGTCTTTTAGAAGCTGACGTTGATATTCGTTATATTCAGGAAATGCTAGGACATAGCTCCATTAATATTACAGAAATTTATACACATGTTACAGTATCTAAGCAAAGAGACATCCTTGCCACAAAACACCCTCGGAAAAATTTTCATATATAGGTTTTATGGGCAATCCAATAATCTTACGGATTGCCCATTTTAATAAATAATAGATAATTTATTGTTATCCATTGGAAATAAAGGGAACTTTACACACATTATCCGATGTTAATGCATACGGTTTTATGTGGGAGGAATAACATGGAATATTTTATTTATATGACAAATGACTGCAATTTAAAATGTGAATATTGCTCTGTTTTGCTAGATTGTAAAGAAAACAACTTACCGATCAAGCCTACATATAGTAACGATGATCTTATAGCATTTATAAAGCAAACGCAAATGTTAACTGGAGATGATGAAATTTCTATATATTTTTTTGGCGGAGAACCTTCATTGGAATATGAGGATATCGAAAAGCTCATTGATATTGCAAAAGAAGAATTATCAAATTTTTCTTTAAAATTTGTATTGCATACAAATGGGTTACGTCTTGATATTTTGCCGGATATAATTCTCAATGAACTGCCACTTATAATGTTTTCCATAAACTATGAAAAAATTCCGCATCATATATTGAATCCAAGTTATTTTTCTACTATTATTGACAATGCTTTTTCAATAAAGACAAGAAGAAACATACCCATTATTGCTCGCCTTAGGACGGTGTAATCTGGTGATTTTATGTGAATCCCATTTCATGTACGATATATCATTGATAGATAATATGAAAACAAAGGAGATTCCACTATGAACGATTTACAGATACTTATTGATAACTACTTAGAGTATTGCAAGAGTCAAAAAAGGCTTGACAGTAAAACAATAAACGCATACCGAATTGATTTAAGGCAATTTTCAGAACAGAATATTACCCAAAATGCATCCAGTATTACCTCGGATATGTTAGAAAACTATGTTGCAACACTCCATCAAAAATACAAACCAAAAACGGTAAAGAGAAAAATTGCATCGTTAAAAGCACTTTTTCATTATCTTGAATACAAGGAAATCATTACTATAAATCCGTTTAATAAAATACAACTGCGTTTTAGAGAACCGGCTATTCTTCCAAAAACGATTCCTTTGCATACCGTTGAGACATTCCTATCTGCCATATACAACCAATATCACAACACAACAACCACTTACCAAAGAGATTGTGCACTAAGAGATGTAGCCGTTATAGAATTACTTTTTGCTACAGGGATGAGAATTTCCGAACTATGTTCTTTAAAAATTAGTGATGTGAATTTGTATGACAGAACTGTTTTGATATATGGAAAAGGAGCCAAAGAACGGATTATTCAAATCGGAAATGATGATGTGACAAAAATTCTAAATACATACAAAAACACTTTCCTAACCGAAATGCAAAAGTGCAATCACTTTTTTGCAAATCCAAACGGAACTGCATTATCCGATCAATCTGTGCGACGCATGATTAAGAAATATACCTCTCTTGCCGGCATTGAATTACATATCACACCGCATATGTTCCGCCATACTTTTGCTACAAGTCTCTTGGAGGCTGACGTAGACATCCGTTATATTCAGGAAATGCTGGGGCATAGTTCTATAAACATCACGGAAATCTATACCCATGTTGCCATGTCAAAGCAAAGGGATATCCTCACAACAAAACATCCAAGAAAAAATTTTGAAATATAATTTTAAAAAGACAACTCCGAGTATGGGTTGTCTTTTTGAATGATAATCAGGAGTTATCTGTTGGAAATACAATAGAATTTCGATATAAGATAATACACAATTATTTAGATAATATGTAAAACAGATGTGAATATCCAATGTGTAGGAGAGAAAAAATTTAAGTGAACGCAATTATTTTAGCAGCTGGAAATAGTTTACGTATGTATCAAACAGGTGCAAACATACATAAAGCATTATTACCTATTCAAAATATTCCCAATATAGAACGCACAATTTTAATGTTACAATTTTGCAATATAACCGAAATTATCATTGCAGTTCCATATCAATGTACACTTTTTGATTACTTAGCAGAAAAATATTCGTGCAAAATTATTTATAAAAAGAAAGAGTGTGCTAATACTTTGCACACAATCAACGATCTTTTAACATATATAGACGATACTTTCATTATAGAGGGCGATGTAGTTCTCGCAAAAAATATTTTTGATATTTTTGAAAATAGCACTTATTATGTAATGAAATATCCTAAACCAGAGATCGATGATTGGCATCCTGTTTTAAACCAAGATGGAAATGTATCTACTTTTCAAATTAGCCAAGAGAATACTGCCGCTATATTTGGTATATCCTTTTGGGCACATAAGGATTGCCCTCTTTTGATTTCGCATTTAAAGCAAAAAGCAGCAATATATGATATTCAAGATCCTGATATATTTTGGGATAACAACATTATTGAAATATTAGATAGAATATCAGTTAAAACGTATGAAATTTCTGCTGATGTTGCTTGCGAAATGAATACTTATGAGGAATATAAATTTGCACAAGAGATTTGTAAATCCGCTATTTATGGTAGCCTATTCTTTGACAATGTAACCTTAAGGACAGAGAATGACATTCATTTTAAAATTTGTCATAGTACAGAAAAGGAAACAAATATTTATTGGCTTGACCAACTATTTAATTATTATGGAGAAGAGTTGTTTAAAGATAGTAGATACTTAGCTTACGAAGATTTTTTTTCAACTAATGAACAGGTATTTATTATAAAAATAGGTTCTTTAGAAGTTGGGTTTTTTTCTTTTGTACACGAAAAAAAATACATTTTATTACGTAGACTTTATGTCAGCTCAAATCGCAGAAATAAGCATATAGGAACGCAGATTGTCCGCTACATTCAATTATATTCTAAATTCAATTCAAAAGAATTTAGGGTAAATGTTTACGATGATGACGCAGAAAAATTTTATAACCATCTAGGGTTTAAGTTAAAATTTAAAACATTTGGTTTAGAAGTATAGTTTATATAGGAGTTAGTAAATAATGAACGGTAGAGAAACAATTTTTTCAATCTTAAATTACTATAATGAAAGTAAAATAGACTTTGATGTTTATATCGTAGCAGATGCGCAATTTAAGACCTGTAAATATATGTCGGAACAAATTATACATGCTGATGAAAACGAATTTTTTTCACGAACAGAATTTGCTGAAATTGTTTCAGCTATTTTTAATTGTTTTGGATTTGCTCGAGTTTTTTATTCTGAGATAGAATTTATCAAATACGTTCTGGATAATAATATTTTAAAGTCAGAATGTATTGTATATAATTTTTCAAGAGACGGTCGTGCAAATGGTAAGAAATCTTTAATTCCAGCTTTTTGTGATTTATTAAATATAAAATATACTGGCAGCGACGCATTTGTTATATCATTGTTACGAAATAAGTATGTATATACAAAATTTTTAGAGGAAAATGGAATAACCGTTCCAAGAAGTGAACTTTTTTCCGATAAATCTGATCTTCACTTGCTGTTAAGTCAATATAAGGATCAATATGTAATTGTTAAAAATAGGTATGAGTCTGCAAGTATTGGGATGACAGATAAAAATGTATTTAGGTTATGCCAAAATTCTTTACAACATCTAAATAACTTACTAAAAGAAATGTGTACAGATTCCCTATTAGTGCAGGAATATATTGATGGAATAGAATGTGAAGTATTAGTTCTTCAGTATAAAGGAAAATATTATGCTTTAGATCCCGTTCAAATATTATTTAAAACAAATCTTAATTTTATTGATACAGATACATCAAATACATACAATTATGAATTTAAAGTAATAGAATCTTCAATAAAATTTTTACTCCAAGCAACCGCCCAAAAAGCGGCCGAGCTACTTGGAGTAAAAGATTATGCGCGCTTTGATTTTAGAATAAAAAAGGGAGTTCCTTATCTATTTGATATAGCAGGCACCCCCTATACTATATACCACAGTTCCATATCCTATTTGTTTACTCAATATTATCAAATGCCTTATGAAAATATTTATAAGGTCATTGTAGCGTGTATGTTATCAAACTATGAATAATCCCTTTAGGAATAGGATGTATACTGTAAGTCCGAAAGCATAAGTCCTCGGCAAAAAAATTTTGACAAGACTTGTTCGGTTCTTTTGGTTTTTACAAGATTATGGCAAAAATTGTAAGCACTTATTGTTTCTTTATTATTGATGAGTTGTTTTACTGCATCATTTTTTTCATTCCAAAATATTTCTTGTTTTCGAAATAATGCTGGAACAAAATCATCCAATTGATTCACATAATGCCATGCATCTTCCCAGTTGCAGCTGTTTATTTTTCGGTAGAGCTCAAACCAAGAAAAATAATATCGGTAAAAATCATCAATGCTTTCATCCGCTACATTGGAGATGTCCTCACATTCATATAACTTTTCTAGTTTACGCTTATATGTTACATATTGTTTATCATTATTGGAATATAAATATAATGAACATATGTTTGTATATATAACAAATTGGGTCGCATTTTTCTCGCCGGTAAGTAAATCCCTTAATTCTTTAATTGCTTTTTTGGCAAAAGATATTGTTTTTTGTGGTGTCTTTGCATCTTGTTCGGCTAAAAGAAATTCTGCAATAATTTGATTATTATAAAGTTTTTCAATCTGAGGAATTTTGATATCTCGTTGGTTAGCTTCAAATACTGCCGTTTGGCACAATTCAATCGCTTCATCAAATTCCTGAATTACAATATCAGTACCGGCCTGGCAAACTAAAGTTATATAATACTCAACCCATATCTCATTTCTGGCAAAATAACTTTTTGCCTTTTCATAATAAATGTTACAGGCGGCTTGGTTTGCAAATAAAAAAGCCTTTCGGTTAAATACATTTTCAACGTATTCTCCTATGCCATGTTGCCGAACATTTTTAGAATAAGATAATTCTTGACTTTTATTATATAACTTTTTAAATTTATCATAATCATTAAGTTGATCAAGAACACATGGTGATATTTCATATATTATTTTTAGACGTAATACTGTTTCATCAACTGCTTCTACCATATCTATACTTGAATTGCTAACAGTTAATTCATTCATTGCATAATTGATACACTCATTTAATAAATTGATATATGTAGGCTTATTCATTTTCGTATTTCTATAAATATAATGAAAATATTCACATGTTAATTCTGCTCTCACTGGCAATTCCCAATCATATTTTTTTATGCTTTTATATTTCTGAGCCATATCCGTTAACGGCAAATGTTTATACAAGGAATCATAATAATCCTTTATTACCGCAAACGCCTCTTTATACTTTTTATCTGCGGAATCTGATGCCAAAATATTTTCAATTTTTCTTATTTTTAAATCATCTGCCATTTTTCTTGCAGCTGAATATGATAAGATAAATAAAGAAAAAGAAAGTGGAGAAATACCTCCGATATATTTATAAATATAATATGCTCTAAAATAATATTCATCTTGTTCATTTAAAGTATAAAATTTGTAATAAGTAATTAATATTTCTTCGTGCCTCTCCATAGTTATTTTTGCAATATAATTTTGTATATCTGCCGAAATAAAACTATAATACTTTTTAAAATCTTTTTCCAATAATGCCTCGTCTTTGGCAATATCTAGTCCATCTTTAACATCCTCAATCTTTTCTGCTACTATTTCTCGTAAAAACTGAGCAGAAAATTTTTTTAATGCCAAAGATGCTGCGAAAACGATAGTTTCCATTTTCTTTCCACTTATATCATGTTTTTCGCCCTGAGACTTTATAGTGGATATTCTTTTCGTAACAACATCTTGCAACGTTGAAATATATCCATTCTCATTTACTAAAAACTCTTCATAGAGGAAATCCACTACTTCTAAATTTCCCTGACTTAATTCAAAAATACGTTTTAAATTTTCTTCTGAAGCACCATGTAGTACACCTTTTTGCAATAAAAAATCCCGCGTATCATTTATAGAATATGGGGGTAACGATATAGTTTCACATGAATTTATATATTTATGGATAACATCCCTATAGATATCCTGTGTATCAGTAATAAGTAAAAATATCTTCTTTTTTAATTCCTTTTCTAATTTCTGAATATTTTGAATAATTGAGGTTGTCAGAAAGCGCAACTCATCTGAAACATCGCTAATATTTTCAACACAGATCAAAATATTATTTTTAAATTTAGCAGATAATAAATTGCGTATCTTATTATAAATTGAATTATTATTTTCCCACCCTATACCAAGTCCAAAAGAAAACGCAGGATTTCCTGCGGTAGCACTAAGAGAATTTAACCTTCTCGAATTTATAAGGGCATTATCTGTCGGGGATATAATTTCATCACTACAACTACAATAGACTTTGATTTTTTCACTAGCTTCTAATTTTTTTATAATATGATTTACAATGTATGATTTTCCTTGTCCGCATCGGGCATGTATAAACGTGACCCTGGAAGCTGTTTGGGTCTCGAATTTATCCGCTAAATCGTTAACCAATTGATTTCGTCCATTTAACCCCGCATATTCTATCATAAACTACCCCCTCCATCTTGTGGTTTATTTCTATTTTTCCAATATTCAATAATTGTGTATTATCTTATATCGAAATTCTATTGTATTTCCAACAGATAACGATAGATTGTCTTCCATCTCATCTACTTGATTGCTGAAATCCCCCCAATAATTCCTAATTATCCATACCATTCTCATTCAACACATCCAACAGATAACTCCTGATTATCATTTAATTATTGTACCACACATTTCCCAAAAAATCATCATATTCTACAAATTTCGTCACTCCTGAAAAATGTTTTTCTAAATTCCACCGCTCCAATGAGCAGTGGAATTCTCCTCTGCAAAGATCCAACTACTATCTCTAAAAAAGTTAAAGCATGAAGAATCTCTGACAGGTATCATAAAGGCTCGTTCGTCAATAAAAAGAACTTCTGTGTTCATCGATATCATTGTCGAAAAACGAATGCTTGTGACAAAATTATTCTTTGTGGGGTTAAATGTTCTTCCTGTCCGACTTGTAACCAAACATGTAACGACTTCGAAAAAGAACGTTGCAATCGTTTGGATCGAGCACCTTATGTTTGTAATGGGTGTGATAAGAAAATCAATCACTGTACGATTGCCCATAAATACAACTACAACGCTAAAGTTGCTGATCGTATATATCGTGATACCTTATCCGATTCTCGCGCAGGGATCTGTATGACCAAACACGAACTACATCAGAAGGATCAAATTATCACACCCTAGTATAATAATGATGTAGTCAAACAAGACTACTTGGTTAATAAGTTTCTGTAAATCAGATAACAAAAGAAGGGATTCTTCCTTCATCAGATGTTATCCATAATAATTATCATGTCTGACGGTTCCTGATAGACACCAGATAAAACATAAGGTATTATCTCTTAGGATAGGACAAAGAATGTTCACCTCCTTGGGAAGTCACTTCTGTGACTGATACCTGCAATAAAGTCAATTAGTCCATTCGACAGGGTTTTATGTTTTAGCTGGTTGGGAGCCTGAAGGCCATACCCGAATAACACGCTAGGTTGTGTACCTGCCAGATTGGAAATGGATTCCTATCAGAAAGGGGCTATTGCTCATGTCAAACAAAGTTATTTTTAATCTTGATGAACTATTCATCTCTGTTGGTATTGATGTCGGTGCTGATTTCTCCTGGATGTCTATAGCACTTCCAAACCAACAATTCGTAGGAAAACCTTACAAAATCCTACATAACAGTATTGATTCCCTTACAACCGCTGTTTCTAAAATAAAAGAAGCAGAAGAGTTGTATTCTTTGGAAAGTCGCATTTTCCTCGAATCCACGGGAATTTATCATTACCCACTCTTCTGCTATCTTCGTGATAAGGGTTTTAACTGCTCGGTTATTAATCCTATCATTACTAAGAATAGCACAAACATCAACATACGAAAAGTACATAATGATCGTTTTGATTCTAAAAAAGCTGCTTTAGTTGGCTTGAAACCTAATTTAAAGGTTTCACTTATGCCATCAGACCTTGCTCTAAACTGCCGTAATCTATGCCGTGAATACTACGATTTAATGGATAATCGCAGTGCCTATGTGAATAAACTTCAAGGTGAATTACGCATGGCATTTCCACAGTATCTCGGCATCTTTTCCAAGGTTACTATCAACACTTCTCTTACATTGTTGGGAACTTATACATCTCCATCAGCTTTTCTTGAAGCAGACAAGCAAGAGATTATTGATATCATCAAATCAACAGCTCGCTTTGGGCTTACATATGCTCAGAATAAGTATAATGCCATCATTCAGGCGGCAACTGATGCAAATCAGTTTGGCTACATCATAGAAAGCAACATCAAGCGTATCCGTCTTTATATCAGCTTCATACGTAAATATGATGAAGAAATCAACGATATTCTTGAATCGCTTCATAAGCTTGTTGATTCAAATGAAGATACTAAATTTGTCAAACAGGTTCATTTGATTGAAACATTCAAAGGTGCTGGTTTCTTGTCTGCTGCAACCATCATGGGCGAAATTGGTGACTTTTCTGCTTTTTCAAAACCAAAACAGCTTTTCGCTTATTTTGGTCTTGATCCTGCTGTGAAACAATCCGGCAAATTTGAAGGCACCAAGGTTCAAATGTCTAAGCGTGGTTCTTCTATTGCCAGACGTGTGATTCACACATTATCCTTGCAAAGTATCAGTATTTCCCGTAATGGAAAAGCTAAAAATCCAGTTCTTCGTGAATACTATCTCCAGAAATGTGATTCAAAACCAAAGCTCGTAGCAATGGGAGCCGTTTCACATAAAGTATGCAACATGATATTTGCAATACTAAGAGACAACAAACCTTTTGAAATCATCACTCCACAAGAGCACATCAAACAATACAATGCTGCTAAATGCGATATAGCTGCATAAAATACTGTAAATCCAACGAATCAATATCTTGCAAAAGAACGATATATTCACCAAGGGGACAGCCTACCCTTTTTTTAAGAAAATTTTTTTCCATTTTCTATTGACATTTATTAGCTGGACTTTTAAAACCTGGTTCTGTCCAAATGCTTTATGTAAACCTTTGATCTCGATCATGTCGTGCCTCCTGCTGCATATTTATACCGTTTTTCCATTACATAAAACAGCTTTTCCACGCAGACGCACATAGCCCAGTAAACAATAGCCACTGCAATATACGCCTCCAGATAACGGAAGTTCACTGCCGCTGAATTAATAGCCGCTCCTAAAATATCATTTACGGAAATAAGATATACAATGGATGTGGACTTTAAAAGACCGATCACATTGTTGCAAAGAACGGGAAGTGCTGCCGGAACAGCCTGGGGAAAGATCCGATCACGCGGGTTCCAAATGAAAGGGCTGCTATTTTAAATGCCTGTGGGATAATGATCCTTTTGTAAGCCTGAAATGTAGTAAGTCCTACAGAAGCTGCCGCTTCACGCTGGCCCTTAGGGACACTTTCAATGGAAGAACGGATGATCTCTGACATAAATGCCCCATCATTTAAAAGATATGTAACCAGTACAAAAAACAGCTTACTCCAATGGTTAATATCCACTCCTAAAGGAGCCACAAGAAGAGGCAGTCCATAATATACTACAAATAGCTGCACCAGGATCGGGGTACCTCTTACAAAGGAAATATAAAGAGCTGCCAGTTCTCTTAACACTGGTATTTTAAAGATACGTGCCGCAGCCAGAATAAATCCCAGGACCAGCCCCCCTGCAACGCTCACTACTACAATAAGAAGCGTTACAGGGAAACGGGATAAGATCTTTGGGAAATATTCCACCATATCGCTGAAACGGAAAATGCTGGAAAGATCCATGTTTTATGCTCCTGTTCTGTTACTGTTCATGTTATAAGATCATTCATAAAA
>OLOD01000496.1_pt1 | contig 31120 bp, 26 predicted proteins | sample 1671921 | NCBI WGS metagenome assembly OLOD01 (sample SAMEA3136626, study PRJEB25190) | human gut metagenome | biome: human gut; feature: human-associated habitat; material: faeces | place: Austria | collected 2013
TTTAAAGTGAGAATAACGGAGTTAAATCAAAAGATGTGTCAGATGGTTAATTAAGAAATATTATTAGTAAAATAAATATTTTTAAACTTGTCCAATGATTTAAAAGAAGGTAAAATTATAATAAGTAGGTGATGTATGATGAATGCCGATAGATTATTTATGCTTGTTGATACGTGTGCAAATATTGATGAGGTTAAACATGAATTTCCAGATTTAGATTTTCTAACTTATTTTTATGCTTTGTTAGGATATTATTGTATTCCTACAGTAAAATTATATAATGAAACAAAAATTGATGAAAATACTTTAAATGGAATTCTTAATGGTGATATTAAACCTCATAGAGATGATCTTATTCAAATGAGTTTAGTTTTAAATATTGATTTAAAGAAAACAAACTTCATGCTTTCTTTAGCAGAATGTGAAACATTATCTTATAAAGAAAGTCGTGATAGTTTAATTATTTGTGCCATTAAAAATCATTATTCAATCAATAAAACGAATATCATGTTATCAACTTGCAATCTTGTCAAAATATAAAGGTAGTAAAATAGTGGTTCATATGAACCACTATTTTTTTATTTATCTAAGTTTTTGAAAGCTGTTGAAAGCATTAATTTAATACGATTTAATTGGTTAACTTCACTTGCTCCTGGATCATAGTCAACAGCTACAATGTTACTTTGAGGATATTTCTTTCTTAAGGCTTTAATTGCTCCTTTACCAGTAACGTGGTTGGGTAAACATCCAAATGGTTGCATACATACAATGTTTGGTGCTCCACTTTCAATAAGTTCAATCATTTCACCAGTTAAGAACCAACCTTCTCCTGTTTGGTTACCAATTGAAACAACTTCTTTGGCTTTATCAGCAAGATGTTCAATCGATGCTGGTGGATCAAAACGTTTAGATTTTTCTAAAGCTTTGATCATATCTTTTCTTAAGAAATCAACTGCTTTAACAGCGAATTCACATAGCTTAGTAGCTTTAGCTGTTGCATTAAAATGTTTTCTTTCAAATGTTGTTGAATAGAAACAATATTGGAAGAAATCAATAAGATCAGGCATAACAGCTTCTCCACCTTCTCTTTCAATAATATCAACAATTTGATTATTAGCAGTTGGATGGAATTTAACAAGAATTTCTCCTACTAAACCAACTCTTGGTTTTTTAATATCTAATAATGGTAATTCATCAAAGTCTTTAACAATTCGATAAACATTTTTCTTAAATTCTTTCATGCTACCAGTTTCAATATTCTTCATACATTTTTCTACCCATGATTGGTAAAGTTTATTAGCACTACCTTTTTCTTTTTCATAAGGTCTTACACGATAAAGAACACGCATGAATAAGTCTCCATACATTGCTCCAATGATTACCTTTTTGGCAAGTGGATAAGTAATTTTAAATCCTGGATTTGATTCAATACCTTGTAAGTTAGCACTGATAACTGGTACTTGTTCTAAACCAGCATCTTTTAATGCTTTACGAATAAATCCAATATAGTTTGTAGCACGACAACCTCCACCTGTTTGTGAGATGATCAAGGCTGTTTTATTGACATCGTATTCACCACTTGTTAAAGCTTCCATCATTTGTCCAGCAACAAGGATACTTGGATAGCAGGCATCATTGTTGACATATTTTAATCCGGCTTCTGTAGCACCTTTGTCTACTGATGGTAAGACTTTTAAGTTATAACCACTTTCTTGCATTGCTTTTTCAACAAATTGGAAATGGATTGGTGACATTTGTGGACATAGAATTGTCCAACGATCATCTTTCATTTCTTTAGTAAATGGTACTTTGACTGGTTTATATTTTTTAGATAAATCAATTTCTTTATTTTCTTGTTTATCAATTGTTGCTTTTAATGAACGGATACGAATACGAATTGCTCCTAAGTTACTTCCTTCATCAATTTTAATAAGTGTATAAATCTTATTTCTAGCATTTAAGATTTCAGCAACTTGATCGGCAGTAACAGCATCTAATCCACAACCAAATGATGTTAATTGAATTAATTGTAAGTTTGGTTGAGATGAAACAAAGGATGCAGCATGATACATTCTTGAGTGATATGTCCATTGATCCACAACACGTAATTCTTCTAATTCTTTATCTAAGTGACAAACACTATCTTCTGTTAAGACAGCCATACCTTCACCAGTGATTAAATCAGCTAATCCATGGTTGATTTCTGGATCGACATGGTAAGGTCTACCCGATAAAACAACACCTGTCATATTATTTTCTTTTAAGTATGCAAGGACTTTTTCTCCTTCTCCTTGGATATCTAAACGACATTGTTGTAATTCTTCATAAGCATGTTCAATAGCTGCTTTTAATTCTTTATCACTAATACCAAATGATTTAAATTCATCTTTTAAGTTTGTAAACATTGTTTTACGATTACTTAAATCCATGAATGGATTTCTAAAGATGATTTCATTTGTTTCTAAGTTATCTACGTTATTTCTAATAACTTCTGGATAAGAAGTTACGACTGGACAGTTGTAATGATTTCCTTGTGTAATATTTTCTTTTCTTTCATATGCAACTGAAGGATAGAAAATATATTTAATTCCTTTTTCAATTAAGCTTTCAATATGTCCATGTGATAATTTAGCTGGATAACATACACTTTCTGATGGAATAGATTCAATTCCTTTTTCATAGATTTTTTTACTTGAACGTGGTGATAAAACCACTCTAAATTTTAAATCAGTAAATAATGTATGCCAGAAAGGATAGTTTTCATACATATTTAAGACACGAGGAATACCTACTGTTCCACGTTTTGCTTCTTTAGCAGTTAATGAACGATAATTGAAAACTCTACGATATTTATAATCATACAAGTTTGGTAATTGTTTTGATTTAGGAGGTAAGTTTGCTCCTCTTTCACATCTGTTTCCACTAATATGTTCACTACCATCATTGAATGAAGAAACTGTTAACATACAATGATTTGTACATTTTTGACAATAACGAATTGTACTTTCATAACTGAAAGCATCAACTTGTTCCTTATTAAGTAATGTTGTTCCTTGCCCTTGATATCTTTCTCTAGCAATTAATGCAATACCAAAGGCTCCCATTAATCCAGCGATATCTGGACGAATTGCTTTGATTCCTGTTTCTTGTTCAAAAGCTCTTAAAACAGATTCATTATAGAATGTTCCACCTTGTACTAATACTGATTTACCAATACTTTCAGGTGAACGTAATTTAATAACTTTATATAAAGCATTTTTAATAACAGAATAAGCAAGACCTGCAGAAATATCTTCAATCTTAGCTCCTTCTTTTTGTGCTTGTTTTACTTTAGAGTTCATGAATACAGTACAACGTGAACCTAAATCAATTGGTGCTGTTGATTGTAAAGCAAGATTAGCAAAATCAGCAACATTGTATCCTAATGATTTAGCGAATGTTTCAATAAATGAACCACATCCAGATGAACAAGCTTCATTTAATAAGATATCTTGGATAATTCCATCTTCAATCTTAATAGCTTTCATATCTTGTCCACCAATATCTAAGATAAATGATACATCATCTTTAAAATATTTAGCAGCAGTAAAGTGAGAAATTGTTTCTACTTCACTGACATCCATTTTAAAAGCAGACTTAATTAAAGCTTCTCCATATCCAGTTGACCCAGCATGAACAAGTTCTACACCTTTAGGTAAGATTTCATAGATTTCTTTTAAAATCTTACGAACAACTTCAATTGGATTTCCTTCATTTGATGAATAGAATGTATATAATACAGAACCATCTTCATCAATCAATACAGCTTTAGATGTTGTAGAACCAACATCTACTCCTAAGAAAGCTTTCCCTTGGTATGTATTTAAATCTCTTTTCTTTACTTTTGTACGATAGTGTCTATTTCTAAATTCAATTCTATCTTCTTCAGTTTCAAATAATGGTTTTAAAGTATCTGTTTCATCAGAGATACCATCTTTTAATGAATCTAAAATATTAACAAGTTGATCAATTGATGTTTGATTGACTTTATCTTCTCTAGCAAGTAAACATGCTCCCATTGCTACGAATAATTGTGAGTTTTGAGGGAAGATAACATCTTCATCTTTTAAATTTAATGAATCAATAAAACGTGCACGTAATTGATCTAAGAAATAAAGAGGTCCTCCTAAAAAAGCAACTTTACCACGAATAGGTTTACCACAAGCAAGTCCACTAATTGTTTGGTTAACAACCGCTTGGAAAATAGAAATAGCAATATCTTCTCTTGCTGCACCTTCATTAATTAAAGGTTGAATATCTGTTTTAGCGAATACACCACAACGAGATGCAATTGGATAAATTGTTTCATAATTTTTTGCTAATTCATTTAATCCTGCAGCATCTGTTTGTAATAAAGAAGCCATTTGGTCGATAAAAGCTCCTGTACCACCAGCACATGTTCCATTCATTCTTTGTTCGAGAGTAGATTCGAAATAAGTAATTTTAGCATCTTCTCCACCTAATTCAATTGCTACATCACATTCAGGAATATAAGTTTCTACTGTCTTTGTACAGGCAATAACTTCTTGAACAAATTCAACATTTAAATGTTTTGATAAAGATAATCCACCTGATCCTGTCATAACTACTTTTACAGGTAAATTGCCATATTGTTCTTGAACTTCTTTAATTAAGTTTTCTATTGCTGGTTTTACATCAGAATAGTGTCTTTGATATTTTGAATAGATGCATTGATGTTCTTGATCTTCGACATATAATTTTACTGTTGTTGATCCAACATCAATTCCCATGTAATATAATTTATCCATTTTTTGACTCCTTTACTAAATTGAGTGTCATTTTAGAAATTGTATTTCTAAACTGCTTCACTTCTTTTTCATTAATACCATTTAACATAATTTTTTCTAATTGAATAACATGATTATCAATCTTTTCTACTGTGCTATATGCGTGTTCAGTTGCTTTGATTTTTTTCATACGTTTATCATTTTCAACAGGTTCTTTTATAATATAACCATTCTTTTCTAAAGAATTTAAAAGACCTGTTGCAGTAGATCTTCTTATATTAAAATATTTTTCTATGTCCTTTTGATAAACTTCCTCATCACTTTCACACAAATAAATAAGAATTAATCCCTGGGGTCCTGACAACATACAATCAATACCATGAATGTCATCTAAATATCGACCCATATATTTAGACAAAACGCGTATTTCCATTCCTATTCGCTGTTCCATATAGGCCTCCTTTTTGTTCGGCTGCTAACATTATACGCTTTTGTCACATTATGTCAAACTATTTGAAATTTTATTATTTAGACAAAAAAAATAGATATTTTCATATCTATTTAAATAAAGCACTTCCAATTCTAATCATTGTAGAACCATGTTTTAAAGCTTCATGATAATCATTAGACATTCCCATTGATAATTGATCTAATTGATACATTGGATAATCTTTTTGAAGTCTTTGTAAAAGTTCTTGTGTCATTTTAAAATACTTTTCAGTTTCACTACTTTCAATATGAGGAGCCATCATCATAAGTCCTCTTACTTTAACATGAGGATAATCTTTCAAACTATTAAATACTTCATCAATCTCTTCTACTTCGAAACCATGTTTACTTTCTTCTTTAGCAATATTTACTTGAATTAAAACAGGCATTTCTAAATCTCTTTTAGCTGCTTGTTTTTCAATTTCTTTCAATAAAGAATAACGATCAACAGCATGAATCAATGTTACCTTATCAATAATATATTTTACTTTATTTGGTTGAAGTGTTCCTATAAATTGAAACTCACCATTTCCATGATAATTTTCATACTTTTCTAAAAAAGCTTGTACTCTGTTTTCACCAAAACAAGTAACTCCTAATTTTTCTAATTTTTCAATTTCTTTAACATCTACATATTTTGTAGCAGCAACAAGCTTTGCTGGTTTTACTTCTTCTAATATCTTTTTAACTGCTTCTTCATTTACAATCATAAAACTCTTCCTTTCATGATAAATTCTTCCTTTATTATAATTCAATCAAAAAGAAAAACAAGAACTTAGTCTTGTTTTAATCTTATTCTTTCTGATTCTTTTTTTAATACTTTCATTAAAATAGGTGCACATATTAAATAGAAACAAAAGTTTCCTACTGCATGAAAAGTATCAAACAATAATCCTGCCATATAATAAACAATATATAAAGAAGGACCACCTAGCATTAATTGTTCTAACGATACAACAATTCCAAAAACATACCCCATTAAAAAAGAAAATATAGCCATTGGAAACAACTTAGGTTCTTTATGTATTTTCTTTAAAAAATCCATTAAAAATTGAGTAATTAAACAAATAACCACCCAGGCAAGAATTTGAAAAAATGTCCATGTTCCCATACCTAAAAACAAGTTAGAAACAACAGTAGTCACAATGCTTAATTTAACACCAAAACCTAATCCAAATAACATAACTGAAATAATAATGATAGACGTAACAGGCTTAATATTAGGTAATGCTTGCAGGTATATACGTGAAGCAATATTAACAGCTGCCAATATTCCTATTAAACTAATTTCTTTTACTTTACTCGAATGCATATAGTCTCCTATTCATAGTTAACATAATACCAAACAACTTTGTCGCCATCTTTTAAATTGTATTTAATTGCTGCCATATTAGGGGCAACTCCATTGACACTATACATCCATCCAGACATTGGTCCATGTTGTTTTTCTTTTAAGCCACCTATTCCTGAAACATAATAATCACTACCAGTAACTTCTTTACCATTTTTAGCTGCAATAACTTTTAATACACTTAAAGCATTACTGTTTTTATCTACATTTAATGTTCCTGCCATCATCGTATTTCCCATACCAATTACTTGAATATTAATTGTAATTTTATCGTTATTTGGTTGTTGTGTGGACGAACTACTATTTGTTGAATTATTTGATTGATTATTGTTTGTTTGTCCACTATTTGATGGTGTTTGTGTTTTAGAACTTTGTGAATGATTTACACTACTACTACTCTTATTAGAAGCGGCTGAAGATGATTTACTTTGAGAATCTTTTTTATCATTATCATCCTTTTTTTCTATTGTATCATTTTTGGTAGTTTCATCTGTTTTTTGTTCTTGTTTAGATGTTTCTTCTTTTTCTTCTATGTTTTCCTTAGTATTTTTATCTTTCTTGTTTTTTGTTGTACTACTTGATTTCTTTGTTGGTGTTGTACTAACAGTTACTGTATTTGATTTATAGTTTCCAGTAACTCCGTTATAAATAGAAAAACCACCAATAAAAACAAAAGAAATTGTAATAAATAATATTACAATTCTTTTTGTTTTATCCATGTTTTTTATTTTATTAATGAGCTCTTTCATATTCTTTTCTTAATACTAAGAATAATCCACCAGATACCATTGATAATGAAACAAACATAATTACATGTGATTCATCTCCTGTTTTTACTGAAGTTGTTTTATCATCTGCTTTTGGAGATGTTGATGTATTAGATTGATTATCATCTTGTTTTGGTTCTGTTGGTTGAGTTGGATCTGTGTTATCAGGTTGTTCTGGATTCATCATTTTATCATAAGCTTTTTTAGCTTTAATAATAACTGATCCGTTTTTATATGTTCCTAATGTTTTAGCTACTTCTGCAGTTGTATATTCTGCATTATAACCACTTGGGAATGATCCATCACTTAATTGTGTATTTAAAAGACAATCTACTGGATGAACAGTATAACTATCATTTAATAAAGCATTTGTATCATATGCGAACATTCCTTCTAATACTTGTGATTGAGTATCTACATTATCAGCAGTAACCCATCCTGTTGTTGTCATTGTTGTATTATTTTTAATATAATCAATTGCTTTATTGATAGTAGTCGCATATTTTTCTTTATTCACAACTGCTAAACCTTCAATAACCCATCCTGTAGTATCATAATCAGCGTAATAAGTTCCGCCCCATTCATAACCACAAACACTAGATGCTGCTAATTCATCATTTAATTTATTAGCAATTAAATTTGTCTTTTCTGATGAAGTTACATATAAAGCATATAATGTCCAAACATCTGAAGAAGCTCCCCAGCTACCTTCAACATTACCATTTTCATCAATTTGACTTTCTAATGTTTCTTTATCTTCTGTAGGATCAACACCTAATAAAACTTCTGTAACAATTTTTTTAGAAAGTGATGTACTACTTAAATCTGCTGAAGAAGTATCAAATTGATTGCTTTCAGCTTCTAATCCTAAAGATTCTACAGCAAGAATTTTATCTGCATTATTTAAATTGTTGTTATTTTTATAATATTCAACAACTTTAGAATAAGCAGCATTAATTTTTGATGTATCATATGATGTTGCTGATACACCAGAAATGGCAGTCATGAAACATACAACTGAAATCATAAAACTGCATACAATTTTTCTCATTTTCATATTCTTTCCCCTTTCAAATTAAATAACTCCTAAACAAAAAACTAGGCATAGTTATCCTAGTTAACGTCTAGAAGAACTACTTTATACTCCGTAAAGTGTATCCTTAGATATAGGCAAGTATTCCGACTCTGTTTCATTGTTTAAGCGTCTTCCCAGTTTCCCAGTGACATCGATGCTTATTCTCCACATTACGGCGGCGGGACCGTTCAGGTCTTTCACCTGATTCCTTTTTCATTTAAATATAAAATATTTAAAACCTATAAATATTATTCAATTTTACTTTGTACGCGCTCATTATATTATAGTTCTTCAAAAAAATATAGATAAAACGAAAAAATCGCATGAATTCATGCGATTTTAATTTATCTGATTGTTGTTCCTACTGGTAAATCTCCTGCTTCAACAACACCTAATACTTTTTTATCTCCACCTGCTAGAACCATACCTTGTGATTCTACTCCTCTTAATTTAGCTGGTTTTAAGTTTGTTACAACAATAACCTTTTTACCAACGAATTCTTCTGGTGAATAAACATCAGCAATTCCACTAACAATTTGTCTTGGTGTTTCTTCACCAACATCAATTTGGCTTACTAATAATTTATTAGCATTTGGATGTTTTTCACATTTAATAACTTCTCCTACTTTTAATTCTACTTTAGAGAAATCATCAATTGTAATTTCTGATTTTGATTCTTTTGCTTCTTTTTCTTTCTTTTCTTTTACAGCTTTAATAGAAGCTTTTTGTTTTGCTTCAATTACTTCTACTTTTTTAGCAACTTCTTTTGGATCTAATCTTGCAAATAACATTTCTGGTTTTTCTACAACTTTAGTTCCAGAAGCATATTTACCAAATTCTTTTAAGCTTTCAAAGTCACGTTGATCTGTATTGATTTGATCTAAAATTTTTGTAGATGTTGAAGGCATATATGGATATAACATAACAGATGAGAATCTAATTGCTTCAATTAAATTATATAATACTGTAGCTAAACGATCTTTTTTAGTTTCATCTTTAGCTAATACCCATGGCATTGTTTCATCGATGTATTTATTTGTTCTTCTTAATAAGTTAAAGATTTCATCTAATGCATTTGATGCTTTAAATTCATCCATTTTAGCAATAGACTTAGCTGGCATAGCTAACGCTAAATCTTTTAATTCTTGATCCACTGGTTCACATACATTTTTATTTTCTACAATACCACCAAAGTATTTATTAGACATTGCAATTGTTCTATTAACTAAGTTTCCTAAAACATTAGCAAGATCACTATTAATTCTTTCTACTAATAAATCCCAAGTAATGCTTCCATCATTATCATATGGAATTTCATGTAATACAAAATATCTGACTGCATCTACACCAAAGATATCTACTAAATCATCTGCATAAATAACATTTCCTTTTGATTTAGACATTTTGCTTTCACCTTGTAATAACCAAGGATGTCCAAATACTTGTTTTGGTAATGGAATATCTAATGCCATTAACATAATTGGCCAATAAATAGTATGGAATCTAACGATATCTTTACCAATTAAATGTAAATCAGCTGGCCAGAATTTTTTATATAGTTCACCATGATTTCCATCTGCATCATATCCAAGTCCTGTAATATAGTTAGTTAATGCATCAATCCATACATAAACAACATGTTTAGGATCAAAATCAACTGGAATAGACCATTTAAATGACGTTCTAGATACACATAAATCTTGTAATCCTGGTTTTAAGAAGTTATTCATCATTTCATTTTTTCTTGAAACTGGTTGAATAAATTCTGGATGATCTTCAATATGTTTAATTAAACGATCTTGATATTTAGATAATTTAAAGAAGTATGCTTCTTCTTTAGCATCATGAACATCTCCTCCGCAATCTGGACATTTACCATCAACTAATTGTGATTCTGTAAAGAATGATTCACATGCTGTACAATATTTACCTTCATAATGTCCTAAGTAAATATCACCTTTGTCATATAATTTTTTAAAGATTTTTTGTACTTGTTTTTCATGATATTCATCTGTTGTTCTCATGAATCTATCATATGATGTGTCCATCATATCCCAAATATTTTTAACAACACCTGCAACTTGATCTACATATTGCTTAGGTTCAATTCCTGCTTCTTTAGCTTTAATTTCAATTTTTTGTCCATGTTCATCTGTTCCTGTTTGGAATCTAACATTGTACCCTTCTTGTCTTTTAAAACGAGCAATTGCATCAGCTAAAATAATTTCATAGGTATTTCCAATATGAGGTTTACCTGAAGTATAAGTAATTGCTGTTGTAAGATAATAATCTTTTTCGTCTTTCATCTTCTAATCTCCTTTATAAAAATAAAAAAACGTCCTTATAAAAGGACGAATAATCGCGGTACCACCTTTTTTACACATTGCTGTGTCACTCAAAACTTTAACGCAGTTAACGATTATTTCTAACTATTTGAAATAACTACTCCTGGGCCATCTCTTAAAGTTTAACATACTGGTTTTCACCACCCACCAGCTCTCTAAATGTCTTGCTTTAACATCTTCCATTCTTCGTATTTATTGTATCCTTATTAACTTTATCAAACCCTTAAATTAATGTCAATGAGTTTCATTGAAAGAAAATATGTTTCACGTGAAACAAAAATAGTATAGCCTAAACTATACTATTTATAATCAGAATGTCCTCTATATTTCAATAAATCTGACACAGTTACAAATTGATATCCTTCCTTGCTCAATTGATCAAGAGCCATTTCCAATCCTGCTACAGAATTTTCATGAATATCATGTATCAAAACTATATTACCATCACCTGTTTTAGCTTTAGTATCTCTAATAATATGATCACATATAATTTGTGCACCATTTGCAGCTTTACTATAACGCCAATCTTCAGTATCTCCATCCCATAAAATCATACTTAAACCATAAGAATGAAAAGCAGATTTAACAGTATCATTTTTAGCTCCGTATGGTGGTCTGATCAATGTTGGTTCTGTACCACAAGCTTTAAAGCAAGCTTCTTGTGTTTTACTAATTTCACTATCTAATGTTGCTGCATCTAATTTAGTAAGTTGCGCATGTTTATATGTATGACTTGCTAATTCATGACCTCTTTCATAAACTGATTTGACAATATTTGGATAAAGATTCATATTTTGTCCTAATTCAAAGAAAGTACCTCGACCATTATATTTTTCAAAAGCATTCATTGCTCTTTCTGTTAATGTTTTATGTGGTCCATCATCTAATGTAATAGCAACCATTTTTTTCTTTGGATCAACTTTCATTAATTTTGGAGCTTTCACATCTAACGGTGCATTTGATGGAATATTTTTATTTGCAAGTTTTATGTAATCTTTATTCTTTTTATAATTAACAACAACTTTGTTTTTTAGTTTTTTATCTGTATAATATGTAAAATCTTTCTTACCTACTTTAATAGCAGTTGATTCTTTATCATATTTTTTTACTCCTAGTTGATCTAATAACGCTCCATATTTACCATGTAAACAATCCTTTAAAGTTAATAATTGATTTGTTTTACAATCATATGTCATTATTTGTTTTGTTGATTTTGTTTTTGTTTCATCTTCATTGACTCTTTTATAATCCAATTCAATAACTATATATTGTTTATAAATTTTTTTACATGAATAATCCAAATAGAGAATATCTTTTTGATCTTTTTTCTTTTTTTCAGATTTTAAATATGTATTATATGAGTCTTTAATCATTTTATTTAAATTTTTTTCTTTTACTTTAGGATAATATAATGATATATAAAATTGATCATTTTCTTTTTCATAATGTTCAACTGTCCCATAGTGTTTATTATCTGTATTATATGAATTATAGGCCTCATATTTATTTTTACCACCAAATAATAGGAAATAAATTCCACCTATTATTAATATAAACACCAATGCTGTAATGATAACTGGTATTGGTTTTAATCTTCTTCTACGTCTTCTATGACTGTAGTTTTTTTTACTGTACATATTCCCATTGCCTCCTTCTTATAATATACCACAAATAAAGCACCTTTTATATATTTATCTTTTGTTTCACGTGAAACAAAAAATACCATTACTTAGAATGGTATTCTTGATAAACACTGTTTTTATTAAGATTTCTTTGTTTAGCAACTTCTTTAATAGCGTCTTTTGTAGACATACCTTTTTCAATATACATATCTACATCTTCTTTGATAGTTGTATTAAAAACAATTTCTACTTCCTCTTCTTGGCTTCCTTCAACAACGATAACCATTTCACCCTTTAATTCATCTACAATAGAAATAACTTCAGAAATATGCCCTCTAATAATCTCTTCATGCTTTTTTGTAATTTCTCTACATAAAGCAATATTTCTATCACCTAAAATATCTAACATGAGTGTTAATGTTTTTTTGATGCGATGTGGTGATTCATAAAAAACAATAGTTTCTTTATATTTCTTTAATTCAGTTAATTCCTTTTTCTTCTTTTTATCTAAATGATCTAAAAAACCATAAAACATAAATGGCTGTGGTGCAATACCAGAAACAACCAAAGCATCTAAACATGCATTACATCCAGAAATAGGAACCACATTAATTTCATGTTCTATTGCTTCTTTAACAAGTTCATAACCCGGATCAGAAATTGCTGGATAACCTGCATCACTTACTAATGCAATATCATTTCCTTCCTCTAATAATTGAATAAGTTTAGGAATTGATTGCTTAATATTATGTTCATGATGTGAAATAAGCTTAGTTGAAATTTGAAAATGATTAAGAAGTTTAACTGTATTTCTTGTATCTTCTGCTGCGATATAGTGAACACTTTTAAGAATATTAACAGAACGATATGTCATTTCATCTAAATTTCCAATAGGTGTTGCTACTAAATATAATGTTGGTTTTCCGTTTTCAAAACTTTTTTGTCTATTCATCTATCTTCTCTCCAAACATTCTTTTTACTTCATTACTATAACTTCCATCATCATTATGAGCATATAATGGTGGTTCAATTTTCAATCCTTTTTTCCCTTTGTACATTCCCTCTACTAATAAAACATGAGAATCTCTATTCATTTTAGGATATACAAAACGAATTCTTTTAGGTTCTATATCATACTTTTGCATAATATTTAAAATATCTATCATACGATCTGGACGATGTACAATTGCAAATCTTCCTTTGTTATCTAATAAATATGCTGCTGAAGAAATAATCCCTTCTAAATCTATTTTTATTTCATGACGAGCAATTGTTAGATATTCATTATCATTTAAATTACTGTTTTCCCCTACTTTAAAAAAAGGTGGATTACAAACAATCAACTGTGCTTTAGGTAATTCTTTAACAACATCTTTGATATCTCCATGAACAATTGTTATTTGTTCATTCAACTCATTCATCTCAACATTTCTTTTAGCAAGGTCAACAGCTTCTTCTTGAATTTCTATACCTATAATTTTTTTTGATGTTCTTTTTGAAAGTAATAATGGAATAGCCGCATTATTTGTACCAAAATCAACAATAGTTTTTACGTCTTTATTGATAGTACAAAATTGCGATAATAAAACAGTATCCAAAGAAAAATTAAACATATCTTTTCTTTGGATAATTTTTAAATCATTATGTGCTAATAAATAATTAATGACTTCTTGGTTTTCCATTTTTCTTTCCTGCATGATTATTTTTATCAAATTTAATTTCATCTAAACCAACGAATACAATTCCATTATTTGTTTCAACCTTAACAAGATCATTAATGACATTTAATCCTGTTACTTTTACATCTTTATCTTGATATTTTACACGAGATCCAATTTTAGGAAAACGTTCTTTTTCTAAAGAATAAATCTCATCTTCATATTTCAAACAGCACATCAATCTGCCACAAGCTCCAGAAATTTTTTCTATATTAATTGCTAACATTTGATTTTTAGCCATATTAATAGAAACACCATTAAATTCACCTAAAAGTGTCGAACAACACAATGGCAATCCACATGTTCCAATTCCACCAATAACCTTTGCTTTATCTCTAGGACCAATTTGTCTTAATTCAATTCTACATTTAAAAACTACAGCTAATTCTTTTAATAGTTCTCTGAAATCTACTCGATCATCTGATGTATACATGAAAATTACTTTTGCTTTATCTAAAGTATATTCACAATTAGTAAGTTGCATATTAACATCGTATCTTGAAACGATTTCTTTACATGTTACTAATGCTTGTTTAGCATCTCTAAGATTTCTTTGATAATTTTCGATATCTTTCTTTGTAGCTTTTCTCAAAATTTTCTTTAATTCTGTATCTAAATTAAATTCTGATATATCTTTTAACTCTTGTGATATTTCTCCAAGTTCTAATCCCCTAGCAGTTTCTACAACTACACGGTCATCTTTTTTTAATTTTAAATTTGTGGAAAAATAATAGATCTTACCAGCACTTTTAAATTTTACACTTGCAAGTTTAATTTCTTCCATATAAATTCCTTTCTATATTCTATACATCATACTGTCCATTAATAATGGAATATTAGCGTTTGTATCTAACAAGTATAATGTTTCTAATAATAATTCAATTTTCTTTATTATATCATTGTTATCATATTTTAGTGAATTAAAAAATTCTACGTGATCACAAAAAACAACTTTCTCATTTTGTTTCACGTGAAACATATCTTTAAGAGCAAGAATAATTAAATTAATGAATAATTTAATATTATCCTTTTCTTTATGATCCTTAAGCATATGAATTTGTGTGTTTATGATAAGATTTTCTCTATATAAAAATAAATCCTCAATAAAATTAATTGCCTGTAATACAATATCATCAAAAGTATCTTGATCTATTGCTTCTAATTCTTCTTCATCCTTAATAATATAAGATAAAATACTTGCTTTTTCCTTTTCATAGCCTTTAGAAATCAATTTTTCTTTAAGTACTTCTTTATTATCTGGTTTTAATTCTATAACCTGACATCTTGATATAATAGTAGGTAATATACGATTTATATTTTTAGTTGTAAAAATAGCATAAATACCTTCAGTAGGCTCCTCTAATATTTTAAGCAATGCGTTCATTGCTTCTTTGGTTGTCTTTTCTACATTTTTTAAAATATAAACTTTTGCCTTACCTTCAAGAGAAGATTTTTTGAAAGTTTCTTGAATATTTTCAATATGTTTCTTTTTAATACTTTCATCGTCACCATCAACTTCAATAATATCAGCATATTGATGATTTAATATTTTTTGACAATCAATACATTGTTCACAAGCTAATGGTTCATCACAAATAAGTGACATTGTTAAAAATTGTAATGGTTGATCTGTATTATTTCCAACAAGTAAAAAAGCATGTGGTATTTTTTTTGAATAAAACTCATTTTCAATAATTCTATAAAATAAAGGTTGATGTTCTTTTAAATAATCCTTAATCATAATATTTTTTTAATTTCCTTTAAAGCATCTTGAACAACATCTTCTACTTTTTGATCTGCATTAATCTTAACAATACGATCACTATATTGTTTACAAATAGTAAGATATCCTTCATAGACATTTTTATGAAAATCACTTTTTTCTAAATCTAATCGATTAGTTTCTCTTTGATTAACTTTAATTCTTTCTAAACCTTTTTTATAATCTATATCAAAAAATAAAGTTTTATCTGGCATAACATCATTTATAGCAAATAAATTCATGTTATAAACTTCATCGATACCTAAATTTCTTGCAACTCCTTGATAAGCAAGTGAACTATCTACGAAACGATCACATAATACAATATACCCTTCTTTTAAAGCTGGTAATACTTTTTCTACAAGATGTTGTCTTCTTGCAGCTGCATATAATAAAGCTTCTGTACGAGCATCCATTTTTGTATTCTTCTTATCTAAAATAACATTTCTTATTTGTTCTGCAATATCTACTCCACCTGGTTCTCTTGTAAGTAAAACTTTATATCCTAATTCATTTAATATTTTTACAAGTTCTTTAGAAACTGTTGTTTTTCCACTACCTTCTGGACCTTCTAATGTTATAAACTTTCCTGTCATAATACTTCTCTCCTCTTTCTTCATTATTATAACTGATTTTGATATTTAAACAAGAAAAGACCTCTTGCAAGGTCTTATATTTTCTTTCTTCCTTCTAATGATTTTAATAATGTTAATTCATCAGCATAATCTATGTTACTTCCTATTGGCAATCCATTTGCTATTCTACTTGTTTCAATTCCTTTTTTAGCTAACAGCTTAGCAAGAAATAAAGCAGTTGTCTCTCCCTCTCTTGTAGGATTTGTTGCTATAATAACTTCCTTAACACCATCTAGTCTTTCAAATAATGAATTAATATTTAAATCATCGATTGTTTTACCATCTATCATTGAAATCGTTCCATGTAAAACATGATATAGTCCATGATATTCTCTTACCTTTTCCATTGCAAAAACATCCTTTGGACTTTCTACAACACAAATAACAGATTGATCTCTTGTTTCGTCTTTACATATTTCACAAAGTTCTCCTTCACAAATATGTCCGCATTTTTTACAATAATGAATATTATCTTGAAAATGAGCTAAAACATTTGCAAACTCTTGAACATATTCTTTATCCATTGATAAAACATGATAAGCTAATCTTTCAGCAGATTTGCCACCTATTCCCGGTAATCTTTTAAAACATTCTACTAAATCAGTAAACGATTTTGGATAATTCATAATACACCTCTATTCTTCAAATTCAACAATATCATCACCAAACATATCAATCGCATATTGTTGAGCTTCAGTAAGTTCTACAACTGGTTCATGATATTCATCAATATGATGCAATACAATTGGCTGTGGTTGTGGTAATTTCTTTTCCTTGTTAAGTTGTATAAATTTTTGTCTCATATGAGGCCATTCATCTTCCATTACCGCAATAAAATCATAATCAGATCCTAATACTTCTTTTAAGAAACTCTTTAATGGATAATAGTTTTCTGTATAATTCACATTATTTACTTCTGGTTGGTATTTTAATGTCAAAATAAAGCCCTTTTCTCCTGCAGCTACAGGCTTAGCATCACATAACATATTTGCATATTTAGCAGTATTTAAATTATAACAATATCTTCTAATAACTGGCCACTTATCCTGTATATCATTTAAAACAGTTCTTTTGGCTTGTACTAATATATTTAAGATATCATTAAAGTCTACTTCTATTTGTGATGGTAATTTTTCTGGCTGTGGTTCCTTTTCTTCTGAGACTTCTGCTTGTTTTTCTTCTTCTTTTATTTCTTCTTCATGTGTTTCTTTTGCTTCTTGATGTTCTATGATTGGTTTTACTTCTTCTTTTTGTTTTTCAACAATTTCTGTTTTTTCTTCAACCAATGTTTCATGTGAAACATCTTCAATAATTGTTGGTTCTTCTATAACAACTTCTTTATGTTCATTTTCAATTTGATTACATATTTTTAATAAAGCTAATTCAAAATATGTAGATGAATCAACTGCTTGACCATAATGACTACTTGCATCCATAAAAATATCTATCATTTGAAAAGCTTCTTCAACTAACATATATGGTACAATTTTTTGTATGTCATTTTTATGCAAAACAAATAATAATGAAAGATCTTCAGTATTTTTAAAAATAATAACATCCTTTAAAACATCTATTAAATCTTGAGTTAATCTCTTTAAATCAATACTCAAAGACATCATATGATCTAATGTTTTTAAAACATTTTTCATATCTTTTGTAAGCAATAATTTAATTAAACGTATTTTTTCATCATTTGATAATAAACCATACACTTTATTAATATTTTCAACAGTTAAATGTCTATCATACGCTAAACATTGTTCTAAAATACTCAAAGCATCTCTCATTCCACCATCTGCTAATTTAGAGATAATTTCCAATGCATCTTCTTCATAATCTACTTTTTCTTCTTTAAGTACATATTCTAGACGGTTGATAATATCTTTTTCATCAACACGTTTAAAATCAAATCTTTGACAACGAGAAATAATCGTTGGCAAAATTTTATGTGGTTCTGTCGTTGCAAGAATAAACACAATATGTGCTGGTGGTTCTTCTAATGTTTTTAATAAAGCATTAAAAGCCTCTGGTGTCATCATATGAACTTCATCAATAATATAAACTTTATATTTAGCATTAATAGGGGCATATTTTACTTTATCAATCAAGTCTCTTACTTCATTGACCCCATTATTACTTGCTGCATCTATTTCAATAACATCTGGATGATCCCCTTGCGTAATTGCTTTACAATTAGGACATTCATTGCATGGTGGTTGGTCTCCTGTACAGTTAATGGCTTTAGCTAATATCTTAGCAATTGTAGTTTTTCCAGTTCCACGAGGTCCAGCAAATAAATATGCATGAGCTATTCTATTTTCTTTAATTGCATTTTTTAAGGTAATTGTAACATGACTTTGTCCTGCAACATCTTCAAATGTTTGAGGACGATAAGTACGATACAAGGCTTTATATGACATAATATCAACTCCTATCTCCTACATTATACACGAAAAAAAGATATGAGTATCATATCTTTTGACGTTTCTTTTTAAAATAATCTTTTATAAGTTTAGAACATTTATCTTTTAAAATATCTGATTGAATCATAGGAATATAATTAAGTTTAGGATCTGGTAAATGAATTAATTTATCCAAAGACATCCATCTTGTATCACTAGCTCCATAAACGACCCTTTTAATATGACTTTGAATAATAGCACCTGAACACATTAAACAAGGTTCCAAAGTTGTGTAAAGTGTACATTCATCTAAACGCCATCTTCCTACTTTTTTGCAAGCCTGTTCAATAGCTAACATTTCTGCATGTCCATATGTTTGATTTAAGTATTCTCTTTGATTATATGAACGTGCAATAATTTTGTTATCTTTAACTATAATACAGCCAATAGGTACATCATCATTTTCTAATGCTTTTAAAGCTTCTTGATAAGCTATTTCCATATATTCATCATCATTCATCTTTTTTTCCTCTAAAAATAAAGACCATCACACATAGACGGTACTCCTTAATGCTGCTACCTTCCGGTCCTGACATGGTTCGAAGCCGCCTATTGTAATGGCAAATATGATTATAACGTATTTTATATTTTTAATCAATATATAAATTCATTAAAAGTGCATCATAATACTTTTGATTGACATTAAACATTCGAGGATATCTACCAATTTCTTGAAAATTAAACTTTTTATAAAGATTAATAGCTGATAGGTTATCTTCTTTTACTTCTAAATCAAGAATATTTAAAGGTGTTTCTTTGATCATTTCTAAAGCTTCTTCCATCATCATTGAAGCAATCCCCATATTCCAATATTCCTTTTTAACAGTGATTGCAAAATGACCAATATGTTTTAATCTTTCTTTTTGTTCACCTTGAATAGATAATAAAGAAACAAGTTCATCATCAACAAAGCCACATAAAAGTAAACTATTCTCTTGATCAATAAAATCTTGAATAACTTCCATTTCTTCAAATTCATTTAAATAACATTCATTTAAACCATAAGTTAAGTTATCACTTTCTCCCCCAACTTGATTTAAATAATCAATAATCATTGAAGCATCTTCAATTTCTGCCTCACTTATAAATAATTCCATTCTTCTCTTACCTTTCTATAAAAAAGAGCCACCGAAGTGACTATTTTTTAGGAATAATAATATCTTTACCACCCATATAAGGACGTAATGCTTCAGGAATATTAATAGATCCATCTTCATTATAGTTATTTTCAATAAAAGCAATAACTGCTCTTGTTGAAGCTAAAACTGTATTATTTAAAGTAGAAACATAATAATTTCCATTTTCACCTTTAGCACGAATACCTAAACGTCTTGCTTGTGCATCTCCTAAAGTTGAACAAGAACCAACTTCGAAATATTTTTGTTGTCTTGGTGACCAAGCTTCAACATCACATGATTTAACTTTTAAATCAGCTAAATCTCCAGAACAACATTCAAGAGTTCTTACTGGAATATCTAAGCTTCTAAATAATTCAACTGTATATGACCACATTTTGTCATACCATTCCATGGCTTCTTCAGGTTTACATAAAACAACCATTTCTTGTTTTTCAAATTGATGAACACGATAAATTCCACGTTCTTCAATACCATGAGCTCCTACTTCTTTTCTAAAACATGGTGAATAAGAAGTCATTGTAATTGGTAATTCTTCTTCTTTAACAATTTGATCTTTAAATTTACCAATCATACTATGTTCAGAAGTTCCAATTAAGTATAAATCTTCACCTTCGATTTTATACATCATGGCATCCATTTCATCAAATGACATAACACCAGTAACAACATCACTACGAATCATGAATGGTGGAATACAATAAGTAAATCCTTTATCAATCATGAAATCTCTAGCATATGAAAGCATTGCTGATGATAAACGAGCGATATCTCCCATTAAATAATAGAAACCATTTCCACTTGTTCTACCTGAAGCTTCTTTATCTAAACCATTAAAACGAGCAATAATATCAGCATGATATGGAATTTCATAATCAGGTACAACTGGATCTCCATATTTTTGAATTTCTACGTTTTCTGAATCATCTTTTCCAATAGGTACTGAATCATGAATGATATTTGGTATTTTCATCATGACTTCTTTTAATTCTTTACCATATTCTTCTTCTTTTACTTCTAAATCTTTTAATTCATCTGCCATAGAAGTTACTTTTGCTTTAATTTCTTCAGCTTCGTCTCTTTTACCTTCTCTCATTAAAGCACCAATTTCTTTAGAATATTTATTTCTTAAACTTCTAATTTCACTTGCTCTTGTGACAACTTCACGATAATCTTTATCTAATTTATAAGCTTCATCTACTAATCCAACTTTTTCTTCTTGAAATTTTTTCTTCATATTTTCTTTGACTAAAGTAGGATTTTCTCTAATTAAATTAATATCAATCATTTTCTTTCCCCTTATATTATTTATAACTGCCTTGATTATACATCAAGGCTATTTTCTTTGCAATTCTCTTTTAATCCAAGCCATAATCACTTGAATGATCATCTCTTGTTGACTGTCATTTAACTGTGTATGTGGTTTAATATGATACCACTTTGACAAACACCCTCGACAACATGAAGCCGTGGCATGTTGAGCAATAAATACAGGATGATTTTTCATCGGTGTTTGCTTCCCATCATTTAAAATAACAGCTGGTGCAATTCTTTTAGAAATAAAATCTCTTGCATGTTGTTCAATGACATCTAATCCTTTTTCATCACAATAATCTTTATACTTTTTTGTAAGATGAAAAGAACTTCTAAACTTTGAATGATCTAAACGATTAAATAATCTTTTTAATTCTTCCTCATTCATTTCTAAAAGAGTCAGATTACTCTGACTCTTCTTCACCTTCTTCTACAACTTCTTCTTCATTTTTAGCAACAACTTCTACAGAAGAAACCTTGCTATCATGTACTTTAATAAGTCTTACACCTTGAGTCGCACGTCCTGCTGTTTTAACTTGTTCCATAGGTAAACGAATCACAATACCATCATCTGTAATAATTAATAAATCTTCATTACCTTCTACTGCTCTAATCGCTACAATTTGTCCATTACGTTCAGTAACATTAATTGTCTTAACACCTTTACCACCACGATTAGAAACACGATATTCATCAATTGGTGACATCTTACCATAACCCTTTTCAGTAACAACCATAATAAGTTGTCCTTCACGATTTGTTGTCATACCAATAACTTTAGAACCATCAACATTAATACCTCTTACACCACTTGCACTTCTTCCCATTGGTCTAACATGGCCTTCAGAGAATCTAACAAGTTTACCATTACTAGCAGCAATTAAGATTTCATCATCCCCTTTAGTTAATTTAACACCAACTAAAGCATCATCTTCTTTTAACTTAATAGCAATCTTACCAGTTTGTCTAATGTTTTCAAATTCTGAAATATCGACACGTTTTACTAAACCTTGTTCAGTCGCAAAGAATAAATACCAATGTTTATCTTCTTCAATCATTTTCTTATTAATATTAATCAATGATTTAACATTTTCATCTTTATCAAGATTTAAAATATTAACAATTGGTAATCCCTTAGCAGTTCTACCAAATTCAGGAATATTGTATCCTTTCAAACGATAAACCTTTCCTTTATTTGTAAAGATCAATAAATCATCATGTGTTGACATATGAATAAGCGAACTAATCACATCATCTTGAGTTGTTGACATACCTTTGACACCACGACCACCTCTATTTTGAGATTTATATGTATCAACCGGCATACGTTTTACATAACCATTATTAGTAAGTGAAATAATGACATCTTCTACTGGAATTAAATCTTCATCTTCAATATCAAATGTTCCTTGAATAATTTCAGTACGACGTTTATCACCATATTTTTCTTTCATTTCTAATAATTCATTTCTAATGATTTCTAAAATACGTTCTTCATTAGCAAGAATATCTTTTAAATCAGCAATTGTAATTAATAAATTATTTAATTCTTCTTCAATCTTTTCTCTTTCCAAACCAGCTAAACGTTGTAATTGCATTTCTCTTACAGCTTTAGCTTGTTTATCAGACATTCCAAATTCATCCATTAATCTTTGTTGAATGATTTCAGTTGTTCTACTTGTACGAATTAATTGAATAATTTCATCAATATGATCTAAGGCTTTCTTTAAACCTTCTAAAATATGTGCTCTTGCTTCTGCTTTATTTAATTCAAATTGTGTTCTACGACGAATAACTTCTTCTTGATGTGCTAAATAATATTGAATTAATTCTTTAAGTGTTAAAGTTTTAGGTTCATTATTGACTAAGGCAATATTATTAACACCAAAAGTTGTTTGTAAAGAAGTTAACTTATACAATTGATTTAAAACAACTTCTGCTTGAACATCTCTCTTTAATTCAATGACAATTCGAATACCTTCACGGTTTGATTCATCACGAACATCACTAATACCTTCAACCACTTTATCACGTGCTAAATGAGCAATCTTTTCTACTAATCTTGCTTTATTCACTTGATAAGGAATTTCATAAGCAACAATTCTTTGTCTACCCTTATGTTCTTCAATTTCTGTTTTAGCACGCATAACAATAAGACCATTACCTGTTTCATAGGCTTTTTTAATAGCACTCTTTCCTAAAATATATCCACCAGTTGGAAAATCAGGTCCTTGAATATAATTTTCCATTAATTCTAAAACAGTAATATCTGGATTTTTACTTACCGCAATAACGGCATCAATAACTTCACCAATATTGTGAGGTGGCATATTAGTAGCCATCCCAACAGCAATCCCTGTTGTCCCATTGACTAATAAGTTAGGAATACGACAAGGTAATACCGATGGTTCTCTTTCTTCACCATCATAGTTTGGAATAAAATCTATTGTATCCTTATTGATATCTCTCATTAATTCCATTGAAATTTTAGACATTCTCGCTTCAGTATAACGCATAGCGGCAGCGCCGTCTCCATCAATTGAACCAAAGTTACCATGACCATCAACAAGCATATAACGATATGAGAAATCTTGTGCCATTCTCACTAATGCTTCATAAATCGAAGAGTCTCCATGAGGGTGATATTTCCCCATAACTTCCCCTACAATACGCGCAGATTTCTTATATGCTTTATCACTATAACAACCAAGTTCATTCATACCATAAACAATACGTCTTTGAACTGGTTTCATTCCATCTCTTACATCAGGTAATGCACGTGCTACGATAACTGACATGGCATAATTCATGAAAGAAGTTTTCATTTCTGATGTTAATTGAATTTTTCTAATTCCTTTTTCTTGATTATCCATTTTCTACTCCTTCTAAATATCTAAATCAGTTACATATTTTGCGTTTTCTTGAATAAATTCTCTACGAGGTTCAACTTTTTCACCCATTAATACATCAAAAATCATATCAGCTTCCATTGCTTCATCTAATTCAATACGATTTAAAATACGATGTTCAGGATCCATTGTTGTTTCCCATAATTGATCAGCATTCATTTCTCCTAACCCTTTATATCTTTGGATAGAATATTTTGCACCTTCACCTAATTTAGTTCTTAAATCATCTAATTCTTCATCACTATATAAATAATGTTCTTCTTTTCCGTGTTTTAATAAATAAAGTGGTGGTTGCGCTGCATAAACAAAGCCACCTTCAATTAAAGGTTTTAAATAACGATATAAGAAAGTTAACATTAAAATACGGATATGACCTCCATCGACATCGGCGTCGGTCATAATAACAATTTTATGATAACGTAATTTATTAATATCAAAATCTTCACCAATTCCTGTACCAAAAGCAGTAATCATACTACGAATTGTATCACTAGATAAAACACGATCTAAACGTGCTTTTTCAACATTTAAAATTTTACCACGAAGTGGTAGGATAGCTTGAATACGACGATCTCTACCCATCTTAGCACTACCACCGGCAGAATCCCCTTCGACAATGAAGATTTCGCATTCACTGGCATCTCTCGAGGAACAGTCAGCTAATTTCCCAGGCAATGATGTGACTTCCATCCCTGTTTTTCTTCTTGTCATTTCACGTGCTTTTTTCGCAGCTAAACGTGCATGAGAAGCAACAATCGCTTTTTCAACAATAATTTTTGCAGTATCAGGATTTTCTAATAAGAATTGATCTAATGATTTAGAAATGATACTTGAAGCAATTCTTCTTACTTCCGCATTTCCTAATTTTGTTTTTGTTTGTCCTTCATATTGAGGATCAGGATGTTTAACAGAAATAATAGCAGTTAATCCTTCTCGGCAGTCTTCTCCAGATAAAGCATCATCTTTATCTTTTAAGAAATTTCCTTTTCTTGCATAATTATTAATAACACGTGTAAGAGCTAAACGGAAACCTTCTTCATGAGTTCCTCCTTCATGTGTATTGATGTTGTTACAGAAAGAATAAATATTTTCTTGATAACCATCATTATATTGCATTGAAACTTCAATCTTAATATCATTTTGCATATCTTCTACATAAATGATTTCATCATGAATTGGTGTTTTATTTTTGTTGATATAAGCAACATATTCTTTAATACCACCTTCATACATATAATCATGTTCACGGTTTTGTCCATCTCTTAAATCTGTTAAACTAATTCTTAATCCTTTATTTAAGAATGCAAGTTCTCTAATTCTTTGTCTTAAAACTTCATAATCATAAGTTGTTGTTTCTTTAAAAATTTCAGCATCTGCTTTAAAAGTAACCTTTGTTCCTTGTTTATCAGTAGGTCCTAATTCTTTTAATGGAGCAACTGGTGTCCCACCATTTTCAAATCTTTGATAATATTCTTTGCCATCACGATAAACATTAACTTCTAACCATGAAGATAAGGCATTTACAACAGAAGCCCCTACACCATGCAATCCACCGGAAACTTTGTAGCCTCCACCACCAAATTTACCACCAGCATGTAAAACAGTAAAAATTGTTTCAACTGTTGATTTACCAGTTTTAGCGTGTTTTCCAGTTGGCATTCCACGACCATCATCAATTACTTCAACAACATCATCATCTTTCAAAATTACTTTGATATGACTTGCATATCCTGCTAAAGCTTCATCAATTGAGTTATCAACAATTTCCCAAACTAAATGATGTAAACCTCTAGATGATGTTGTACCAATATACATACCTGGTCTTTTTCTAACAGCTTCTAATCCTTCTAATACTTGGATATCTGATTCATCATAGCTATGTTGTACTTTATTTTCTTCTGCCATCATTTTTCCTCCCTATGATTAATATTAATTTTTTTTGCTTCTTGAATAACATGATGTTCTATTCCATCTATTGATGTTGTCGTAATAAAGGTTTGAATACGATTATTTAAAATATCTAAAAGCTTTGTTTTTCTTTGATCATCTAATTCTGATAAAACATCATCTAATAAAAGAATAGGATATTCTCCAATTTCTTCTTTTATTAATTCTATTAAAGCTATTTTCATACTTAAAACGATAGTTCTTTGTTGACCTTGAGAAGCAAACTGATGTGCACTCTTATTATCAATAAAGATTTTCATATCTTCCTTATGAATTCCATAATACGTACTTAAATATCTTAAATCTCTTTCAAATCCCTTTTGATAAAGTTTTAAAATATCTTCTTTATTTACTTTTTTAATAAAACATTCATATTGTAATTCAACAATTTCATTACAATTAGCAATATTTAAATAAATATCTTTCACCTTTAAAGATAAACGTTCAATAAAATTATTTCTTTTTTCAACAATCTTAATTTGAACTTCAGCTAATTGTTCATCTAAAGTTTCTAGATATTCATCATATTTTCCTTTTCTTTGATTCAATAATTTAAGATACTGATTTCTTTCCTTTAATAATCGATTATATTTAGTAAGATAAAAAACATAAATTGGTGAAATTTTAGATAACTCTAAATCTAAGAATTTTCTTCTAATACTTGGTGAACCTTTAACCAACGATAAATCATCTGGTACAAAGACAACCGCATTTAAATAACCTACATAATCTGAAATCTTCAGAATATCTTTGCCATCTACTTTAGCTTTTTTAGCTTCTTTAGATAAAATAAGCTCTAATTGATGCATTCTTTCATTAGAAAAAACATTTCCTTTTACTTTCGCAAACTCATGATCAAATTGAATCATTTGATCATTAATATGTGTCCTAAAAGATTTACACACCGATAATAAATAAATAGCTTCTATAATATTTGTTTTTCCTTGAGCATTACCACCAATTAAAATGTTAATTCCTTGATCAAACTCAATAAAAAAATGATTATAATTTCTAAAATCAGTAAGTTCTAAATTATTGATGAGCATTTATACAATAAAAGCTTCCTTCAAATTCAACTTGGTCTCCATCATGAAGTTTTTTACCTCTTCTAAGTTCCACTTCACCATTGACCTTTACTTGACCATCTTTAATAATCATTTTTGCTTCAATCCCACTAGATACAAGATTAACAAATTTTAAAAATTGATCTAATTTAATATATTCATCTTTAATTGGTATTTCTTTCATACTTAACCTTCTTTTCTCTATAATTGTACTAAGTTAGTATATCATAAAAATCATAAAAATTCAAAATATTGCGCTATATTCAATATTTTTATTTACGAATATAAAAATACTTTTTTGATAAAAAAGCTCTTAAAATAAAAATTACTCCCCAAATAAACAATTAAGAGGAAAATTTACAAAAAAAAGAAGCTTTCGCTTCTTAATATGTTCTTACTGGTAAAACAAGTTGTAATAATTCATCAGAATCAAAATCTTTAACAATAAATGGTTTCATTTCTCCAGTAAATAAGATTTTTATTTTATCTCCACTAAATGATTTAATCGCATCACTTGCATATTTACAACTAAATGAAATAGTAAGTGGTTCTCCTTTATAGAAAGAAGATGATAAATTTTCTTCTACAGAACCAATTTCTTGTTGATAAGAAGATAATAATACTTGATCACTAGACATATCTAATTTCACAATATTATTTTGTTCATTTAATAATAATGAAACACGATCAATCGCATTTAATAAATCTGCACGATTAATATCTAATTCATAATCAAATTCTAATGGAATCAATCTAGCTGTATCAGGATAAGATCCATCAATCAAACGAGTTTGAATTACATTTTTATCAAAAACAAATAATACTTTACGTTCAGATACATATAATTCAATAAGTTCATCTTTTTCAATAATCTTACTAATTTCATCTAAACTTAATTTAGGAATAGTAATATTAAAAGTCACATCTTCATCAATAGAAATAATTTTTTTAGCTAAACGATAACTATCAGTAGCAACAACTTCTAATACATGATCATGTGCTTTGAAATTGATACCAGTTAAAATAGGTCTTGTTTCTTTATCACTAGCAGCAAACTTTGTTTCACTAATGATATTTTTTAAAGCAAGAGCATTCATCATAAAATGAGTTCCTGTTTTACTTAAATCAATACGTGGATATTCAATAGCATCAGTACCATTTAAATTAAATTCAATTTGACTCCCTTTAATACGTGTAAGTAAACCATCAATAATTTCAATTTCAATATCATCACTATTAATCTTTCTTACAATATCTAAAATATAACGACTATTTAAAACAACAGATCCTTCTTTAAGGATTTCTAAATCATCATCTTCATCAACAATTGTTTGAATAGTAATATCACTATCACTTCCTGTTAAAACAAGTTGATGAGCTTGTAAATCAAATTTAATCCCTGTTAAAACAGGTAATGGACTACGAACAGATACGGCTCTTGTTGCTTTAGCAAGAGCATTTAATAATTTTAATCTTTTAATTCTAAAATGCATATTTGCCTCCCTTTATTTATATATTTAAAAATATGTTATTATTACTATTAGCATGTGAACAATGTGCATAAATCGAAAATATCTTGATTTTATCAATGTTTTTTATATGAACATTGTTGTGCATATCATGTTTCTTTAATTCACTATAATGTGCCTAACTTTTGTTTGATCTTATCTACAGCTAATTTATAATCAGGATCTTTCTTGATTTTTGTTTCTACTCTTTTACAAGCTTTCATAACTGTAGAGTGATCTCTGTTAGAGAAAGTCACACCAATTTCACTAAAAGTAATATCAAGAAGTTCTCTCATTAAATACATACATATTTCACGAGGTGTTACTAAGTTTCTTGTTCTATTTTTTGAAATAATTTGACTAATGGTTAAATAATAGAATTCAGCAGTTGTTTTTAAGATGAATTCTTTTGTTAGTGGTTCTTGTGCTTTTTTTATAGTTTTTTGATCTTTAAAGACTTCAGATGCAAAATTCATGTCTATGTAATCTGTTTGTTCCATAATACTACAGAAAAACAATCTTTTTAATTGCCCTTCTAGAGAACGAATATCATTACAATAGTTCATGACCATAAAATCTAAAACTTCATCAGTAATAATTAATGACGAATTTCCTAGATTTTCTATTTTTTTCTCTAAGATGGCTTTGGCTGTTTCAAATTCAGGTGGATCTATTCCAAAAGATAAACCTGATTTAAAACGACTAATTAAACGTTCTTCAATTCCTTGAAGTTCATCAGGCATTTTATCACTGGTAATAACAATTTGATGATTACTATTAATGATTTCATTAAATATATGGAAGAACATTTCACTACTTTTTTCTTTTCCAAATAAAAATTGAATATCATCAATTAATAAAATATCAATATTTCTATAATAACTATAAATATCATCAGTTGTATTCGTTTTTATAGAATTAATAATTTCATCAACAAAATCCTTAGAAGTAATATATCTTACTAATAAATCAGGATTTTTCTTTTTAGCATAATTTCCAATAGCATTTAATAAATGTGTCTTACCAAGTCCTGGATGACTATATAAAAACAAAGGATTAAAGTTTTTACCAGGATTTGTAGAAACAAGTAAAGCCGCATTTTGCGCCATACGATTGGAATTTCCTACAATAAAATTATCAAAAGTCATATCAGGATGAAGATGACTATCAATTTTTGGAATATTTTTTTGTTTAGATTTTTTATATTCTCCTATTTCTAATACTTTAATTGTGACTGGCTTAGAAAAAGAATTAGATAAAATAGATTCTATCTCTGTTTTCTTTTCTAAAATAGTATCAATATTCCATTTTAAATCAGTGGTAATAATGACTTGATTATCTTCAATTTCTTCTAGAGTTGCAGGTTTAAATAGTGTGTCTAAGATGATTTTGTCATCAACTATTTTATTTTTTTCTAAAGTTTCTACACAAGATGACCATATTTTGTTTAAATCTTGCACAATTTTCAACTCCCTTTCGACTCAATTATATAAAAGATGTGAACTCTTTTAAAGCAAAAAAGATCTCTGCACAATGACTTCACAATTTTATTCACAAAAAAAGTGTGCAAAAACCAATATTTAGAGTACTTATTCACATTATTCACAACTTAATATTTTTTTATGAATAGTGTTAAATGTGAACTTGGTGCACATTGTATTGAATAAAAAACAATGTGCACATAGGTGTTCACAATAAAAAATACGCTGTTATCTACGTATTTTTTAATAATTCACATATATGAATAACTCGATTCACCACGTGAACAAGCATGTGCAAAACTTGTCGAAAGGTGTAAATTAACAAAAAATGAATGTTCACAATGTGAATTTCAAGAAAAATAGGCTATTTTGACTAAAAATAACCTTGTTATATGTAGTTTTTATTAAAAAAAGATCACATTTCATGTGAATAAAGAATTTATACACATAATCTTTTTAAAAGTTCACTTTATAATGTGAACAAACCCTAATAGTTATAAAAAAAGAAGTTTTTTGTAGAAAATTGTTTTTTTTTAAATAATCTTAAAAAAGATATTCACATTCATAAGTGAATTAAAAAATAGTAAAGAAATTCACAAAAAAAATGTGCGTATTGCGATAAAAAATGATTTTTAAAGAAAAGTGTCATCATTAAAAAACATGAATTTAAGAGTAGAAATCTAGAATTTAGAATGTCAAGCAAAAATGAAAATGTCTCAAAAAAAGTTAAACATTAGCACCAGAACGG
>OLOD01000520.1_pt1 | contig 30344 bp, 28 predicted proteins | sample 1671921 | NCBI WGS metagenome assembly OLOD01 (sample SAMEA3136626, study PRJEB25190) | human gut metagenome | biome: human gut; feature: human-associated habitat; material: faeces | place: Austria | collected 2013
ACGACCGTGCCAATGACGGTCGATGAAATGATCGTCTATGCTGCCTCGGTCGTTCGCGGAACGGAACATGCACTCGTCATCTGCGACATGCCGTTCGGCTCCTATACCAACCCGATACAAGGACTCGATAATGCTGTAAAGATTATGCAGCGAACGGGATGCGATGCTTTGAAACTCGAAGGAGGCAAGGAAATAGGCGATACCGTGCAGAAAATCGTGGAGATGGGCATCCCCGTCATGGGACACCTCGGCCTGACTCCGCAGTCCATCCACAAGTTCGGCGGTTACGGACTGCGCGCCAACAACGAGCAGGAAGCCGGGAAGCTGATATCGGACGCCAAGCTGCTCGAAGAAATTGGATGTTTCGGCATCGTGCTCGAAAAAATCCCGGCATCCTTGGCTGAAAAAGTGTCGGCGCAACTTTCCATCCCGACCATCGGCATCGGGGGCGGCAGGTGTGACGGACAGGTGCTCGTAGTGGACGACATGCTGGGCAAGAACAACGGGTTCCGTCCCAAATTCCTGCGCACCTATGCCGATCTTCATCATGATATGACAGAGGCTGTCGGTCGCTATATCGCGGATGTCAAGAATTGCGACTTTCCCAATAGATCGGAACAATACTAATCATCAAAATAATATCAACATGCAGAAAATCGTAGTCAGAAAAGAAGAGGCGCTAAAGCGTGAGTTCAAGGGTGTTTCGTTGGATTCGCTCGCCGTGGGCGAAAAGTCTATGGTCGCCAAGATGAATTATGTAAAAGGCAATTTTGCCACAACGCACCAGCATCCCCACGAACAGTGCGGCTATGTCATATCGGGCGAATATCGCTTGAAAGTAGAGCTTCCGGAGAATCCGATTGATGTGATCCTGCACATCGGTGACAGTTATGCCATTCCCGGTAACACGCCACACTCGTTCGAGGTATTGGAAGGCGGTGAGGTGATTGATGTCTTCACACCGCAAAGGGAAGATTATTTATAGGTACTGATAAGGAGAATCCACTTACAGATTCTTCTTATTTAATCATATTCAATTAATGATGCAATTATTGAAATTGACCGCTTGGGGATATGGCTTTATTGTATTGTTGATTGGCTGTATTGTTTATATTTGGCATAATGAATGGCAAGAAGTGGAGGCGTTAGAATCCGACAACCGTCAGATTGACGAATTCCGCAAAGACATAAACAATATCCATATTCAACTGATAGAGTTTTCTCTATTGGGTGAAACGATATTGGAATGGGATAATAAAGACCTGGAACATTATCATGCCAAACGTATGGCAATGGACAGTCTGCTATGCCGTTTCAAAGTGACCTATCCGGCAGAGCGCATCGACAGCGTGCGTCATCTTCTCGAAGATAAGGAACGACAGATGCACCAAATTGTGCAGGTACTTGAACAGCAACAAGCCATCAATGAAAAGATAACCCGTCAAGTACCAGTAATTGTACAGAATAGTGCCCAAGAACAGCCTAAGAAGCCTAAACGAAAAGGATTCTTGGGCATCTTTGGCAAAAAGGAGGAAGCAAAACCTACCGTGACTACTACGATGTTACGTTCCCTTAATCATAACATGATTGCCGAACAACAAGAGCAAAGCCGCCGTTTATCGGAGCACGCTGATAGCCTTGCAGCACGAAACGTGGAACTCAACCGGCAGTTAAAAGGCTTTATTCGCCAAATAGATGATAAGGTACAAGCCGACCTACAAAAGAGGGAATCGGAAATATCTACCATGCGGGAACACTCGTTCTTTCAGATTGGCGGTTTGATAGGATTTGTCCTTTTGCTCTTGGTCATTTCATATATCATCATTCACCGAAACGCTAACCGCATCAAGCTATATAAGCGAGAATCTGAGAATTTAATTGGACAACTGCAACAGTCTATTCGGCAAAATGAGGAACTGATAGCCTCCCGCAAGAAAGCAGTGCATACCATCACCCATGAATTGCGCACACCGCTGACCGCGATAATCGGCTATGCCGGACTGGTGGAAAAGGAGCAAGATAAGGATAAAGCCGGGGTGTATATCCAAAACATCCGGCAATCTTCCGACCGTATGCGTGAAATGCTCAACACCCTGCTGAGTTTCTTCCGTCTGGACAACGGCAAGGAACAGCCGAATTTTGTCCCATGCAGAATTTCAACAATCACCCACACATTTGAAACGGAGTTTATGCCTGTCGCGATAAGCAATGGTCTGGCTCTTACGATAAATTGCCAAACGGACGCCGTTGTTTTGACCGATAAGGAACGCATCTTGCAAATCGGGAATAATCTTCTGTCAAATGCCATCAAGTTTACCGAGAGCGGCGGCATATCCCTGACAACGGATTATGATGACGGTCTGCTGAAACTTATCGTCGAAGATACGGGTACGGGCATGACCGAAGAGGAGCGACAACGGGTATTCGCCGCGTTTGAACGCCTGTCAAACGCCGCCACAAAAGACGGTTTCGGACTGGGATTATCCATCGTGCAGCGTATCGTGGCAATGCTTGACGGTACAATACGGTTAGAGAGCAAGAAAGGCAAAGGCAGCCGTTTCACGGTGGAAATCCCCATGCAGACATCCGAGGAACAGCAGGAACAATCCCGTCAAGGATATGTCCGCCACAATGAGGCTTATCATGAGGTAATCGCCATCGATAATGACGAAGTACTGCTCCTGATGCTAAAAGAAATGTATGCACAGGAAGGTATCCATTGCGACACCTGTACCGACGCTGCGGAGCTGATGGAACTGATACGAAAAAAGGCATACAGCCTGCTTCTGACGGATCTGAATATGCCGGAGATAAACGGTTATGAGTTATTGGAACTGCTGCGCACCTCCAACGTAGGCAATTCAAAGACTATCCCGGTGGTGGTGACAACCGCTTCAGGCAGTTGCGACAAAGAGGAACTTACGGAACGGGGATTCGCCGGATGCCTGTTCAAGCCTTTTTCCATATCGGAGCTGATGGATGTTTCAGACAAATGCGCCATAAAAGGCAAACAGAATGAAAAACCGGACTTCTCCACTCTGTTGTCATACGGCAATGAATCCATCTTGCTGGAGAAACTGATAGCGGAAACCGAAAAGGAAATGCAGTCGGTCATGGATGCGGAACAACGGAAAGACCTTCAGGAACTGGACGCCCTGACACACCACCTGCGCAGCTCGTGGGAGATACTCCGTACCGACCAACCGCTGAGAGAACTTTATAAACTGCTTCATGGGAATAGCTCTCCTGATAACGAAGCACTAAACAAAGCCGTGACTGCCGTACTGAATATAGGCGCGGAGATTATCCGATTGGCAAAAGAGGAAAGGAGAAAATATAATAATGGATAAAACAAAAATCATTGTGGTGGAGGACAATATCGTATATTGCGAGTTTGTCTGCAACTTGTTGTCACGGGAGGGGTTCCGTACCGTACAGGCTTTCCACCTCTCAACAGCAAAGAAACTTCTGCTACAAGCGACAGAAAACGACATCATAGTTTCAGACTTACGTCTTCCTGAAGGCGACGGTATCGACCTGTTACGCTGGATGCGCAAAGAAGGTATGATGCAGCCTTTCATCATCATGACCGACTATGCCGAAGTACATACGGCAGTCGAAAGTATGAAACTCGGCTCGCTGGACTACATACCCAAGCAACTTGTGGAGGATAAACTCATCCCTTTGCTCCGTACCATATTAAAAGAACGGTGTATCGGACGAAGCCGTATGCCGGTATTCTCTCGTGACGGTTCGGCGTTCCAAGCCATCATGAAGCGGATAAAACTGGTAGCCCCCACCGACATGAGTGTGCTGATATTTGGGGAGAACGGCACGGGAAAGGAGCATATCGCCCACCAGCTGCACGACAAGAGCAAAAGGGCGGGAAAACCGTTCGTTGCTGTAGACTGCGGTTCACTTTCCAAAGAACTTGCACCATCAGCGTTTTTCGGGCACGTCAGAGGAGCGTTCACGGGTGCTGACAGTGTCAAGAGAGGTTATTTCCATGAAGCCGAAGGCGGTACGCTGTTCTTGGACGAGGTGGGCAATCTCGCAGTGGAAACCCAGCAGATGCTTCTGCGTGCCATACAGGAGCGGCAATACCGTCTCGTTGGAGATAAGACGGATAGAAGTTTCAACGTGCGCATTATTGCCGCGACCAACGAGGATCTGGAAAAGGCGGTCAATGAAAAGCGTTTCCGACAGGATTTATTATACCGCCTGCATGACTTTGAGATAACCGTCCCACCCCTGCGCGATTGTCAGGAGGATATCATGCCATTGGCTGAGTTCTTCCGAGAGGCAGCCAACAATGAACTGGAGTGCGATGTTATCGGATTTGACGGAGAAGCCCGTAAGACATTGCTGACCCATGTTTGGCCGGGCAATGTCCGTGAGCTTCGACAGAAAATAATGAGTGCGGTTTTACAGGCGCAGACCGGACTTGTCACGAAAGAACATCTGGAACTTGCCGTGACGAGGGCGACCTCACCCGTCAGCTTCGCCCTGCGTAGTGACGCGGAAGACAAAGAGCGGGTTTTACGTGCTTTGAAGCAGGCGAACGGGAATCGCAAAGTTGCCGCCGAACTGCTCGGAATAGGACGTACAACCCTCTATGCCAAATTGGAAGAATATGGATTGAAGTATAAATTCAGGCAATTATAGCCGGCAATTCACTGAAAATGGCTATCTTTGCATGAACATTTGAAGGTAAACGGCGATTGGGGAGCCTTTCGCCGCCGATATATAACATAAGACCGCAAGGCGTTTCGAGCGAAAATCTGGTAAATTGACACTACGGAGACGATTGCGTGATGCTTATGCTATGCCTACGCATAGCGTGCATTCACGTACTCTCCGTAAAAGGCTTTACCAGAGCCGTCGCTTGAAAGTAGTGTGGATTGCACGCTACTTTTTTGCTCCTTGCCCAACAAAAGGAAAAGGCTATGGGTAAAGTTCAGATTCTTGCCGTCCTCACGATGGACGGGTGTCATTCTTCAGAATTATATGGTAAAGCGTACGAGGATTTACGCCTTGAACGCTGTGATATTGGCAAAATAAGGGAAAACGCGCTTTACCATATCACACCGGACTACTCCATTTCTATGCTGGACGAATGGCGGAAAGACAATACAAACATCTGCTATCTCGCAGAAGCCACACCCGACAATTCGGACTATATCAACGGACTGTTGCGTATGCGGGTGGTAGATGAACTTATCCTATATACCGTGCCTTTCATATCGGGAACAGGACGGCATTTCTTCAAGTCGGCACTGCCAGAAGCACGTTGGACGCTCGCCTCACAAAAGAGTTATTCCAACGGGGTATGCCGAAACATCTACACACGCATGGAAACTATAAAATAGGCGGGATGTTCCATAGAAGAACACTTTTACAATCCGTTTGAGAATGCAATGTTCTGAAAACGAACATTTTAAGATAATTACAATTCATGTCAGACAAAAAATATTAAATTTTATTTCCTTGAAATCCAGCGTGTTGTAAAGACCGTGCCGGATTTTTTGCTTTTTGGTCGCGCTTTTTGCCAATACTATTCATGTGCGCATACCGAAAACAGAGTGTAAAATTTCAAAATTGACAGGACATGAATTATTTTTTATTAGCGGAAACCGAGTTTTTCCGTCTCATAAATGAAGCCGGTGACTGCAATATGGAAACTGCATACACGGCTTTCGCTTCTCAAGTTATAGAGCTGTGCAGCGACAGTGCGGACATTACCCGCACTGTCATCGCGTTAGCTTACATAGAAATCGAATTACAGCATCATCCAGTGCGCAACCTCCTCGAAGAAAAGAAGGAGATTGTCACATACGTCAGCAAAGCTCTCTCTTTCGTAAGGAAGATGCAGAAGTTTCTTGTCGCTCCCAAAGTGCCGCCACTAATCCCCATCCAAAGATCCACCAACAACACAAACGAAAATACCGCCTCACCCTTGCAATGGACAGGCAACACCATCGACCTCGTGGAGCTGATATACGGCATCAACGAGATGGGCTGTATCAACAACGGCAATATGCCGCTCAAACAGCTTGCTCCACTCCTGTACAAGATATTCGGCGTGGAATCAAAGGACTGCTACCGTTTCTACATTGACATCAAACGACGGAAGAACGAGAGCCGCACCTATTTCCTTGACAAAATGCAGGAAAAATTGAACGAGAAGATGCTCCGTGACGAAGAGATGGAGCGTATGAGAAGATAGCAAGTATACATATACGAAAAGACAGGATGGAGCATTCCTGTCTTTTTCGTTTACATTTGATTACATGCTAATTAGTTCGATATGAAACCTTTCAACCTGATAATGATATATTGTAAAGTATTATGTCTGGTAAATAATAGAACCATTCGTGCTATCAGAATTAATAATTACTACGAACGGTGAAAGAAGCGCTTTAAGATTGGAGTTGTAAAAATCGCCATTTCATAGTCTGTTTTTTATATAAAATTCGCCAATTAAAAAAATATGATTATCTTTGCACTATAATTTATCAAGGTATGGAGACAGTAAATAGAATACTTCAAGAGAAGATTACAGCACGAATCGCGCCCAATAAAGCAGTATTGATTTTTGGTGCTCGCCGTGTTGGTAAAACGGTAATGATGCGTAAAATTGTGGACAACTATTCAGGTAGGACGATGATGCTCAACGGCGAAGACTACGATACATTAGCACTGTTGGAGAATCGCTCAATTGCCAATTATCGGCATTTATTGGATGGTATCGATTTGCTGGCTATTGATGAGGCACAGAACATACCACAAATCGGTAGTATTCTAAAGTTGATAGTTGATGAAATACCGGGAATAAGTGTCTTGGCAAGTGGCTCTTCGTCATTCGATTTACTGAATAAGACTGGTGAACCGTTGGTTGGTCGCAGTACGCAATTTCTACTTACCCCTTTTTCGCAACGGGAAATAGCGCAAATAGAAACCCCATTTGAAACTCGTCAGAATCTCGAAGCCCGTTTAATTTACGGTTCATATCCTGAAGTAGTAATGATGGAGAACTATGAACGAAAAACAGACTACCTACGCGATATTGTCGGTGCATACCTGCTTAAAGATATCTTAGCAATTGACGGCCTAAAAAATTCGAGTAAGATGCGCGATTTGCTACGATTGATAGCTTTTCAGTTGGGCAGCGAAGTTTCTTACGATGAGTTAGGTAAACAGCTCGGCATGAGCAAAACAACGGTTGAAAAATATCTTGATCTCTTGGAAAAAGTATTCGTTATCTATCGTCTTGGGGCTTACTCGCGCAACCTTCGCAAGGAGGTGACAAAAGCCGGAAAGTGGTATTTCTACGATAATGGCATTCGAAATGCGATTATAGGTGCTTTTTCACCATTGGCCATTCGACAGGACGTCGGTGCATTGTGGGAGAACTACATCATCGGAGAGCGTCGTAAGGCGAATTTCAACGAAGGACTGCATAAGGAGTTCTATTTCTGGCGCACTTACGATAAGCAAGAAATAGACTTGATCGAAGAGAGTGCAGACAGTTTGACGGCTTTGGAGTTCAAATGGGGAAACAAGATGCCCAATGCCCCGAAAGTGTTTCAAGAAGCATATTCCCATGCCGAATTCCATGTTGTGAATAGGGAGAATTATTTGGAGTTTGTATAAAACAATAGTCCGTTAATATTTGAGTAATTCAGGCAGAGTCTCTGACCCCGAAGAACAATAAGTTAGACGGAATTTCGTCCGTCAGGGCGTAATTATTTTTCGGATTGTCGGATTTCTGACCCTCAATAAATTTCTTAATATGTTGATACAGCGAGGCATTGTGAAGTACTCTCTTGACTGACGCGACGGAAAGTCTGCGACCTGTAGCCTCGTGTATCCTGTCGGATATTTCCCTTGCCACATTCACAGCGGAAAGAGACGCGTTGTAACCGAAGGAGAGTCTGTCGGCGTCAGTAGACTGCCAATGCCCAAGACCTGTATTCTGTTTTGCGTCCCGGTAGAGGAACTCAATCTGGAATCGGGAGTGATATATGAGAAAGATTTCGGATGCCGTAATCTCAAGATCAGTACTGAAAAGAATCTTCCTTATGACCTTGTTCCCGCATTTGAGTTCCGCGATCACGACCTTGATTTTGCGTTTGAGGGATTTTCCCTTTACCGTAGCGCTGAAAAGAATCACCTCCTCACCATCGATGTTGACAGTATCCTTGACGAATACATTATCCCGGAGATTGTGGATGTCGACAGTTCCATCAACTTCCCTGGGACGACCGCGTCCCCCCTTCTGTGTACCGGTGTAGAGATATTGCAGCACCGCGTCGTCAAGCAGTCTGCTTATCACGTTGAATCCAAGTCTGACGGCTCCCGTGACGAAATTATAACTTGCGAACAGGCAGTCCCCCACAAGAATGTCGGAGATATCGAGGAGCTGTTCCCTATGTCCGGATATCGCCCTGAGACACTTTGCCGTCTGATTGTCGCGATTCTCCTTCATGTGTTCAAGACAGGACGGTGTGCGTCCTCTTGTGTTCAACGGCATTGTCTGCTCCGCAAAAAGAAATCTGGCGTCACTTGCCCCTGCGGCCACCTGTGCGAAACCAAGGATCTCAAGACCTCGTTTTGCCATACCGGCACACCCCGACCAATACCTGCCAAGACCGGGCGTCTTCTTTCCGGATTTGCTGAGGAAGCTGTGGTCAAGCGCGATGGCGACTCTGTGGCCGTTGTCAGCAAGAAGCATGCCGCTGTTGAAGCCGCACCAGTCGAACTTCCTTTTGAAGTTCTGCCTGAAACGGCTCTCGCAGGAGTCTCCGTGCCGGGACATCGACAGGAAATTCAGCTTTCCGTATATTGTCAATATCAAAATCATTGTCTCGATGAAGAAACTTTCGAAATTTTTTCGTACCTTAGCAGTGCGATTGAGCGCGGATGCGACAATCGAACTTACTTGGTCAAGTGGTTGAATTTTATTCATAACTCGTTGATTACCAGTTTTTAACTGGTTACGAAAAATTTGACACTTGACCAAATTTTATCAGTGTTTATTCTGCTGAAAATCAACGATATGAATATGTTTTACAGCATAAATTGGGTCAAGCCGAAATCCCGGTGCATATGTTAAATTGAGCTGGATAGAATGTTAAAAATTCAGGTGTATAGTTTGACGAGCCGGAAGATGAAGAAATCACGGTCGCGTACACCACGCAATTGAGCTCTGAAGATTTTGACTTTGGAGTTGAAAGCCTCGGCAGAGGCGTTTGTGGCGCGACGGCGGAAATAGTTGAGGATAGTCGGAGCATGGTTCTTGAACGTTTTGATTACCGAGCGGAAATTGCAGTTTCCCAAGGCCATCACTTTTTCATACCACTTGTTCATTCTGCCCATCGCCTTTGTCGGTGAGATCTTTGCATTGAAGATTTGGCGCAGTTCCATAGCAAGGGCGTAGGCGCTTTTGAGTATCGGGTAATGTTTGAACAAGATATTGACGCGATGACGCTGAATATCAGTCCATTTGTTCTGCGACATCATCAGCGTATGCTTGCTGCGGGCAAGTATCTGACGCATGGTTTCGCCGTTGGAGTACGTCGCCGGAGGCACGGATTTGTCGCGGTTGTTTTCTTCGGCAATAAGCTGGCGGCGTATGTCGATACGGATTTCGTCAACAGCTTCGTTATAGACATGTTGTACATGGAATCGGTCGTTGACCACATGGGCATTATAGAACACTTCCGCAGCAATCAGCATCATCGACGGCGACAGGTCACAGGTTACTTCCCTGACCTTGCGTCTGACAGAACGCGCCATCGCATTGACAAGAATGGATATGATCTCATCGCTTTTTGTGCCGGGAATGGCCGCTGCCAGTGTTCCCTTGCCGCCGTGGCCGTCCTTGTTGGTAAGGAACGTCCATACCTCGCCATTGCTCAGACACGTCTCGTCGAGGCTCATATGTGGGCCGATATTGGCGGCATTGAAATAGAACCCGCAACACAGCTCTTGCTCGCACCAGTCGGCGTAACCGCTTATCTTATTGCGGTATAGGTCTGCGAAATACTTGTCGTTGACGCAGTACATCTGCGCTATGTGCTTAATCGACAATGCCGTTGTCTCCACCTTCATCTTTTAAAAAAGCCACGAACTCGGCGCTGAGTCGTGTCCCTTCCTCGTTGGGGAGTTCGAGGTTGTAACTGAATATTTCGTTAGTCTTTTTGTCCCACCATTTGTTCTTACGCATGTGAAGAAATACAGGGCGCCCACGCATCGGATAGTCCTGAACTGTAACGTAATCAGTATAACCTTTAGCTACAATGTTCGGATTGCGGAAGTCCTCATCCGACAGTTTTTTCTTTTCGTCAAGCCAGATGTCGTAGGCTTGCTCTGTGCGTTCGAAGCGCACCATCTCAAACAGTTCGTCTATGCCCTCGGGCAGGCACATCCATATTGCATCTGTGGTTTTCATACCGCAAATTTAACACTTTCCGCCAAATCTCATGCACCGGGATTTCGGCTTGTGCCCATAAATTCTTAATTCAAATTTTAACGAACTATTGATAAAAACAAAAAATTATAGAAACATGTATTTGAGTAGTTTGCATATCAGACAGTTTAGAGTATTTGATGATATTACTCTCTATTTCAAGAATGGAATAAATATTCTGATAGGAGAAAATAATTCAGGTAAGACTGCGATTATAGATGCTCTGCGCATATGTCTCGGATGTGGAAAACCAGACAATTATATCTATATTCAAGAAAGCGATCTGCACGTCAATTCCACAGTCCCAACTAAAAACAATACGACAATACAATTTGACTTGACATTTGAATTTGGAGATGCTCTGATTGAAAGAGAATGTTTCTATGATTTCATATCGCAAGATAAAGAAGATCCAGCCAAGCAAACAATACAATTACATTTGAAATTCATCCAAGAAAATAATGGGAAGAAAAAATATTTCAAACGGATGATATGGGGTGGAGATAATGAAGGACAGCAGGTTCCTTACGAATCTTTGCAAGAAATCTTTTATACATATTTAAGTCCACTAAGAGATGCTGTAAACTGTCTACGTCCTTATTCTTACGACAATAAGACATCTCAATTATTTAATCAACTTACAAAATACAATAAAGGAGAGGAAGAGATTGAGTTAAATGAAGAAAGAAAAGATTTGCTCGCTAAAAACTTGTACCATGTTTTTGAAGATGACGCTTCGGATTGGAAACATATTCTAACAACAGGAAAAAGTAAGGTCAACGCCCATCTTGAAGGGACGGGAATAACTCGCAAACATCCCAATATAGAAATGCGTTATGTTGGGCGGAAATTTTCCGATGTGGTACGAGGTGTCGAATTAAAATGTCCGGTGTACAAAACGATCGAGGATGGTCAAGAACAAAAATATTTTGAATTGTATCAAAATGGATTGGGCGAAAATAATCTTATTTTTACGTCTGTGGTGTTAGGTGACCTTATCAATAGATGCGAAGATAATGCGCTGGAAATCTATAATGCATTGCTGGTAGAAGAACCCGAAGCACATTTGCATCCACAATATCAGAATACGTTTTTTGAATATCTGAATGAACTACAAAGCAAAGGACTTCAAGTATTTGTAACATCGCACTCTCCGACGATTACGGCGAAATCGGATGTTAATAATATTTCGGTTTTACAACGAAAACAAAACATCGTACAATCATTTTCATTTGGTAAATTAACGGAAAGTGATTATCCGGCTGAGAGCAAACGGCATTTGCGAAAGTTTTTAGATACAACAAAAGCACAGTTATTTTTTGCTAACGGTGTATTATTGGTAGAAGGTGTCGCAGAAGCGATTATTATACCAATTCTTGCTAAAAAATTTCTCTCTGAGAAAATAGACTTGTGTAAAAGTGGAATCGAATTAGTTAATATTGGAGGGGTCGCATTCAATCATTTTGGGTTATTATTCAACAATGATGATGAGAGCAAGCGACTTTTGTCAAAATGTGCGATTATTACAGACAGCGATCCCGAAGAAGATAAAGACAAATCCGACAGAGCGCAAAAAGCTAAAGATTTAGAGGGACAAAACCTGAAAGTATGTTTGGCTCCACATACCCTTGAATATGACTTGTTTGAGCAATCGGAACACAACAAGAGTATAATGCGAGATGTATATCGAAAAATGCACGCTCAAACAAATGATTTAAGAGGTGATTTTAATGCCTCTACTTTAATGAAAAAACTCAAATCTAATAAGGATAAAGCGGAATTTGCCTTACAACTCTGTGATAGATTAGAAACTGAAGTAGCGTTCGATGTACCTGATTATATAAAGGATGCTATTTTGTTTGTAGCACCCTCAGAATAAAAGTATGGATATTCAATTATCAGCACAACAACAAGCTGTTGTTGATTGTAACGAGCCGAGAATTGTCGTGAAAGCTTGTCCGGGAAGTGGAAAGACTTTCTCTGTGGCTGCGCGTATGGCAAAACTTTTACAAGAGAATAATCTATCGAGACATCAAGGAATTGCAGCCATATCTTTTACCAACACCGCATGTGAGGTTATACAAAAAGAACTTAAAGAGACATTCGGTTGTCGAAATATAGATTATCCTTCATTTATAGGGACGATTGATAGTTTTATAAATACGTACATATTTTTGCCTTATGCTCATTTAGTCATGGGATGCAATTATCGTCCTGAAATAGTAGGAACCACGTTTAACAAATGGTTCGATTATGATCCGACCCAAACAAGATATATTAGAGGTAAGCTCGGTGAACGAATAATTACATCTCGTGATGCCAACTACTATTTCGATCTCATATCGTTTGGGCTTAATGATCAATTATTGCGATTGGCCCCATATCAGGCATATCATTTCGGAAAAGCAGATTGGGATAATCCCAATAAGAAAGATGGTTCACCCAAAAAGATTATATCTGAATTGAAAGAAATGAAATGGAAACATTTCAATGCAGGCAAGGTCAATCAGGCAGATGCAATATATTTTACATTCAGAATATTAGATAAATATCCTTCAATAGCACAAAATATTGTTCGTCGATTCCCGATTTTAATAATTGATGAAGCTCAAGACACAACAGAGTTGCAAATGGCTATAATTGATAAATTATCTCAGTGCGGAGCAGAATCTATTATGTTGATTGGGGATCCTGACCAAGCTATTTTTGAATGGAATACTGCCAATCCACATTTATTTATGGAGAAATACAATAGTCCAGATTGGCATTCATTAGATCTGTCGGAAAATAGACGTAGCTCCGAAAAAATATGTCAATTAGCTAATCATTTCTCTGGAAATGAAATGTGTTCAATAGCAAGCGACAAAGATTACACAGACGAGCCATGTATTAAAGGTCATCTCGACACTCCGGAATCAGTCAATCAAATTACGAATCATTTCATCGAAAAATGCAATGAGATGGGATTGGATGAATCTGAATATGCAGTTGTATTTCGAGGACAAAAGTTTGGCGAGACAAACTTTGGATTAGTAAACAATGATAATTCATCAAGACAGAATAGTCCGTGGATAAACGGGCATTACGGCGTTAGAGATATTGTATATGGAAAATATTTGATTGATCATGGGAAATATACTGACGGACTATCTCTTATAGAAAAAGGCTGCTATAAAATCACAAAGCGAGTTCGGTATGTTCCCGCAAGTACTATGCGAAGAGAAATAGCGGAAGTAGGGTTTAGAAGACATAGAGCAGAGATGTTTGATTTTATTCAAAAATTACCTTCAACGAATGATACACTGTCTAATTGGATTACGAAACTTCAACAAATGGGCATAAATCTAACTGTTGATTTGGGAAAGGCTAATGTCCGTATTGAATCCCTTTTTAGAACAGTAAATCATCAATTTCGGCAAGAACGACCTTACCTGAAAACAATTCATTCGGTAAAAGGCATGACATTAGAGGCTATTTTAGTATTTCTGTCTAAAAAAGCTGTCCACACGAACTATGCAACGATTTTGAATAATCCTGCAAAGTATTCTGTTGACAATAATGAAGAACTCCGCATTGTGTATGTTGCATGTACACGACCTAAGAAATTGTTATGGATAGCCGTTCCATCAGACGATATTGATTGTTGGAGAAATAAATTGTTCTAAGCAAAAACAGATGCTGACAAACAATATCGCATCATCTGTTTTTGCTTTATATTTAGCGACTTGGTAATAATCTACTTAATATTGGGCGGAACAAGTTTGACACTTTGCTCCGCCCGTTTTCATTGTACCCCGTCAGCTATGTTATTTCTGCTGTAACAGATGTTTCAGATTTTCGTCGTTGGCAATCCGTTCCAGTTCCTCCTGAACAATCTGCTTGACTTCCTCCTTGATTCGCCTGTAATTCTCCTGCACCGTTTCCTTCATACAGTCGTTACCGTTTTCGTCCGTGAAGTCGGTAATGACGGGTATCTTCTTGTAGGCTTTTTCCTCGCGCTTCACCTTCTCGGCATCCACGACAATTTCGCAGTGAAAAATCTTCTGTTCGATACGCTCGTTGAAGTTATCGGACACAGAACCGACAAACATTCCCTGCGTCAAGCCGGAAATCTTGCTGGGTGGGATAAGCGCGTCCATCTGCGTGTTGATGGAGGTGGAAACGTCCTGCCTATTGATGGAAATGGACTGCCGTTTCTGCAAGACCTTTCCGAAGCGTTCGGATAGTGTCTTGGCGGTTTCACCCACCACCTGCCCGGAGAAGATATTGCCGACGGTATTCATCACGACTTTGGCTTCCTTATCGCCATAGTCGCGTACCAACTGGCTGAAATCCTGAAAGCCCAGACACACGGCAACCTTATTGCTTCGTGCGGTGGCGATAAGGTTATCCAACCCCTTGAAATATATCGTCGGTAGTTCATCTATAATGACCGACGACTTCAGCATTCCCTTCTTGTTGATGAGCTTTACGATACGGGAGTTATACAGACCGAGTGCCGCACCGTAAATATTCTGACGGTCGGGATTATTACCCACGCACAGGATTTTCGGCTCTTCGGGATTGTTGATGTCCAGCGTAAACTCGCTGTCCGACATTACCCAATAGAGTTGTGGGGAAATCATGCGCGAGAGCGGAATTTTCGCCGATGCTATCTGCCCTTGAAGTTGCTCAGCCGCCCCACCGAGCCAAGCATCCATGAATGGTGAGAGGTAGTTTTCAAGTTCGGGATATGAGGAAAGAATCGGGAAAATATCCTCGTAACGACGGTTCAAAAACTCAATGGCATGGGGAAACGTGCAATACTTACCACCTTTATAGATTTTGAGATACCATATAATGCTGGCAAACAGAATAATAGGTGATTCCACAAAGAAGTCGCCCTGCTTCTGCACCCACGTTTTATTGAGATTGAGCATAATCGTGTACGCACTCTCATAAGCATCTGTAATATCCTCCATGAAGTCCGGGTGGATAGGATTACAACGGTGTGAGCGTCGCGGGTCGTCAAAGTTTATCACATAGAACTTCGGCTTCACCTTGTAGCCCTCCGGGTGGTTCAGCAGATGGTTGTAGGCTATCGTGGATAGGTCGCTGAATTTGAAGTCGTACACATACATCGAAAAGCCCTTTTCTATTTGCTGCTTGATGAAATTATTTACCACCGCATAGGATTTTCCACTGCCCGGCGTACCCAACACGATGGAAGCCCTAAATGGATTCACGACATTGATCCAGCCGTTGTTCCAACGCTTTTTGTAGTAAAACCGTGTCGGCAGATTGACCGAATACTCACTTTCGATGAGCCGTGTTTCTTGCATGAAACTCTCGTTCTCGTTGTTGAACACATCGTCCATAAGGTTGTGCTTCAACAGACGGCTCATCCACAGACCGCCCATCAGCAGGCAGACATAACCTGCGCTGACGGTCAGAATATACAGTCCCGTCACCGCCTCTATCGGGAGCGGCAAAGCCAGTATCCACCAGTTGAGGAAGAACAGCACAAAGCCAACGGCAAGGGCTGTCCAGATTCTTCCCCAAGTGATTTTCTCACCCTTCACGCCCTTTGTCCCCAGACAGGACAGGGCAAGCAGGAGAACGGCAAACAGTTTTGTGTACAGGATGGAACGGAACAGCCCCGCCGTGCGGTTGAAGTTCATCAGGATTCTGTCCACCACACCGATGTCCACACCCCAAAGCCGGATGGCTTCGTAGCAGAACCAGTACACATTCATGACCACTAAAATAATACTCACGGCACGCAGAAAATCCATGATTTTCGCCAATGCCCTCAAATCGTCTTCTTGTTGTGACATACATTGATTTTTTGATTGTTGATACTCTTTGTTACATTCCCAAGCCCTTGCGCTTCTTCTTTTTCTTCTTGCGCTGCATCGCTCGGATGAAGGCTTCCTCTTCAGCGTCCACTGCCGGACCTTCGGGGGCAAACAGGTTCATGCCACCCGAATGGTCCTCGTATTCCCCACCGGAATATCCTTGTTTGTCCTCTTGTCCCTCCACCGTAACGGAAAGAGGAATCGGAGGCTGTCCGGCGTAAGGCAGCGTGAAGTGTTCCTGCAAGGCGTTGGCGGAAAGTTCTTTGTCCATGCGTGAACCGTTCAACACGCAGCCCGTGCGGTGGTCGATGAATGTGGCTCCATAGATGCGCCCTTCCTCCGTGTAGTGCAGTACGGTGTCGATGCCCTTCCCTTTGAGCGTGGCTACAAACTTCTCCTTGTCATACGTGCCTTCCAGCACGGAAAGGACGGTGCGTTTCGTCCTGTCGGCAAGTTTCCTGTCCTTAATCTCCTGCTTGGAACGGGCAAACTTCTTCTGCACGGCTTCATAGCCGACGGACTTCCCGAACAGTGAGGACTTGAACGGATTGCCGACCTTGTTGCCCTTATCGTCCGTGGCGGAATAGACCAGACCGTGATATTCACGTCCGCGCACATTGCCATGCGCTTCCTCCACCGTCATATTATATAAGGAAAGAAGTGCGCGGTATTCGCCCATCGTCTGGAAGCGGTACTGCCCGCTGATAGCCTTGACGATATTTCCCGCCTGCTTCTTCACGTCGCCCGCAGAGGCGTTCACCTTGCGCAGCGGCGTATCAAGACGGCAATTCTTGCGTTCCGCATCGTGTAGCCCGTACTTCCGTTCCAGTTCGCGTGTTATCTGCTTGCTCCGGTAAAAATTGTTTCGGGTGTCTATGCTCCTGCCGTCCTCGTCCACCCTGACCGTCACGATATGCAGATGGTGGCGGTCGATGTCCTCGTGCTTGAAAACAAGATATGGCTGGTTACCGAAGCCCATCTTCTCAAGATACTCCCGTGCGATGTTCTGAAACTCCGTATCCGTCAAAATATCATCGGGATGCGGATTGAGCGAGATATGCACCACCAGTTTCTCCACCTTCGACCGCACGGGCATCATGCCGAGAAAGTCCTCCATAGCCCGGTGGATGTCCATCGTTCCCGTACCGTCATTGTAGATGCGGTTGGTCGTCAGAAGCCGCCCTTTCGCCTCGTTGATCTTCTCCCCGTTGTAGGCAAGTGCGCCGTACAACGAGTTTCCTATACTGATCTTTGCGACCATTTTTCCTGCATCTCCCTTGAAAGTTCCACAATTTTACGGCTCAGTTTCACGAGTTCTACGGTCTGCTGCTCCAGCTTGTAGAGCAACGCCATCGCCTTTTTCTCGGAAAAATGCAGCCTCAGTTCCTTCACGACTTGGTTGTAATTTGTACCTATTGCGCGGAACTGCGCATGAAAATCGGACAGTTTGGTGTAGTAATCCACCAGCGTCTTGTCCACTTTCAGCACTTTGAACGGCTGTCCGAAGAAGTGCGCTTTCAGGAAAACCGACTTGGCGTAAACGCCCGACTTCTCGAACATGGAGAGGAAACGGTTGTGTTCCTCCTCGTTGAAACGGACGGTGTAGCGGAACACCGCCGGATCAAGTTTGGGATTTCTCCCGCCTTTGTTTCTTCTTTTTTCACTCATATTACTTTGGATTTAGTGGTTTGACGGCATAAGCCTCCGCTTCGAGGCACAGCACCGCAGGTTTGAGAGGCTTCCCGACTTCGGAGGGTAAGCCCGCCCCCTGCAAGGGCAAGGCGTTTTCGTGGCTGCTCAAAATGTTTTGAGCGGCTGAAAACATACCTTGCTATGTTCAGGTGAACATAAAAATCCGTCAGGGGACGGATTGGGGGAATGCCTTTCAAACTCCGGGCTGCGCCACCTGCGTCGAGCCCTGCCGTTCGGGTGCAAAGTTACGCTCTTAATGCGGTATAGAACAGGGGCTTGACCCGGACAATCAGTGCCAACCGGCGCAACGTGCTGCCACTTGCCGGAGAAGTGATACGGATTCAAAAATATCCTTGTTTATTTGCAGCATGATTCAAGAAACGAACGATTTGAAGATATGGAAAAAGGAACTTTCAAATACCCGGCAAACCGCTTCGGCGGATATTTGCCAAACCGAATATCCGAACCGTCGGATACCCGGTTTTCCAGTGAAGCGGTGATTTACGGATTCAATGACTTCATGACGCAATGCCGTCATTCATCGGTTATCCGAATCCCGGCTTCACCATTGAAGCGGATACGTGACGAACCGCCCGGATAATGATTCACGGACGCAGATATGTATGTCACCGATTCCGTACAAGAACAAAAAAACAATTCATCAACCATTAAAAGCAATAGAACCATGAGTAATGAAATCTTCGTTGCATTCGCAACACAAAAGGGAGGCATCGGCAAATCGACCGTCACGGCACTTGCCGCCAGCTACCTCCACAACGTGCAAGGTCACAATGTCGCCGTCATAGACTGCGACGCCCCGCAGCACAGCATCCACGGGCTGCGCGAACGTGAAACGAAACTTATCGACGAGAGCCTCTATTTCAAGGCACTCGCGTGTGACCACTTCCGCAAAATAAGAAAGAATGCCTATCCGGTCATTGCAAGCGACGCCCTCAACGCCCTTGACGATGCCGAAAGGATGCTTGCCGAAGAAGAAGTGAAACCGGACATCGTGTTCTTCGATATGCCGGGAACACTGAAAAGCAACGGCGTGGTAAAGACCCTCTCGCAGATGGACTACATCTTCGCGCCCATGAGTGCCGACCGCTTCGTCGTGGAAAGCACCCTGCAATTCGCCGTGATGTTCCGTGACAACCTCATGACGACAGGACAGGCGAAAACAAAAGGGCTGTATCTGTTCTGGACGATGGTGGACGGCAGGGAAAAGAACGGGCTGTACGACCTGTATGAAGATGTGATTGCCGAAATGGGGTTGTCGGTGTTGTCCACCCGCCTGCCCGACAGCAAGAAATTCCGGCGCGACCTCTCGGAAGAGCGCAAGAGCGTTTTCCGCTCGACCATCTTCCCGATGGATGTGTCCCTGCTGAAAGGGAGCGGTATCCGTGAGTTCTCGGAAGAAATCAGCCGTATCATCAAACCTCAATGAGCATGGGCAGCAGGAAAGTGAACACCGAAGGAATCGACGAGGAACTGTTGATAGCCTCCATCGGCAGACGCAAGCAGGACGGGATCCTGTACCGTGCGCAGGAGCCATCCGTGCCTGTCCCCGAAGCAGAGAGCGTCCCGGAAACGGAACCACCGCCCACGGCATCCCCGTCAAGGGAGAAGGTGCAGAAAGACATCGCCCGCCGCAAACGGCAGGAGGACGACTATTCCGGTCTGTTCCTTCGCCGCAACGAGATAAAGACACGCCAGTGCGTCTATATCAGCCGCGACGTACACAGCAAGATTCTTAAAATCGTGAACGACATCGCCGGACGGGAAATATCGGTAGGCGGCTACGTGGACACCGTGTTGCGCCAACATCTGGAACAGCACAAGGAGAAAATAAACGAACTGTACAAGAAACAACGTGAAGATTTAATATGAATATGGATATGAATCAGGAAAAGAACCAGAAAAACAGAAGTCCGCACCATGACGGCGGAGGTATGCTTGCCCAAGTGCAGGCGAGTGTGGAAATCTTGTCGCCCGTGCCGGTAAGCGGCAAATGCGGCGAAAAGGACTATGAACGGCTTTTCATCCGTGAACCCGAAGTAAAGGCACGCGAGGGGAAGATGGCATACGTGCGCCCGGAGTACCACGACCGCATCATGCGCATAACCCGTGTTATCGGGCATGACAAGCTATCACTGTCCGCCTACATCGACCATGTGCTTACACACCACTTCAACCAGTGCGAAGAGGCGATAAAGAGCCTTTACGCCCGGAATTACGACGCAGTATTTTAATCATCAAAAAGAAAAAGAAATGAGAAGAAAAAAGAATGATTATCGTGCCTTCCTGAAAAAATCAGGCTTCAAGGCAAGGGAAGGGAAACAAGTGTCCATCAGCAAAGAGACCCATGACAAGGTTGCCATGATTGTCCGCTGGCTGGGTGATGGTGAAGTCACAATGGCCGACTTCACTGAGAACGTGGTAAGCGAGTTTCTCCGTACACACCGTGACGAACTGAACCGTATGTTAAACGCAGTCCCCAGAATAGATTTATGAGCATGACGATGATTCTCCTGACCGTATCGGTCGGCTGCAACCTGTGGTTCCTGTTCCTGCTGCTCTACGACCGCATTATGGAAACGAGATTCGTACGCTTCCTTAAAGGCATTGCCGGGTTATGGCGGTCATTGGACAGCACGGAGGTGAAGCAGGAAATAGTACGGAAAACACCTCCCGCAGAAACATCGGACATCATTGGCAAAAGTCGTTTCAGGATGGCATCAACCCGGACAACCGCTGCCATACCGACGCAAGAAGCAGCCACTTCGGAAAAAGGCATTGAGCTGTCGGAGGAAGAGGCTACTTTTGACGACGGAAACACGGAAACCGTGTCCCGCCCGGCACAAGTCCCGGAGGAAAAACTCGATGAAACCTTCACGAGCATCCCGCCTTCGGAACTGGAGTTCGGGGAGGATGAACCGGAGGACGGAACGCCCGACACACCGAGAGCTACGGGAAGCAGTTTTGACGAGATAGACGATGCGGTCAGGGCTGCCAAGAACCCGAAAGCGACAACGGCTGAACGGGAACGTGCGGCAAAGGTCTTCTCCGATATGGAAGGAACGGAACTATACGAGAAACTGATGTCCGGCTCGACGGAACTGAGCATCCGCATCAAGGGACTTATCGAAGTCCGGCTGAAGAAACCGAAAAAGGAATTTACCGTACCCGACAACATCGATGACTTTGACATCCGCGACTATGTATAACGACTAAAAAAGAATGAAAATGTAAAATGACGACACCCACGCGCACGGCGGTACAAGGTACAGCCAACCCGCAACGGACAGCCGAAGTCCGTAGAAACAAACAGGCAACCCACTGAATCCAAAAGTAAAGCAATCAAGTATCAACCGCCCGACAAAGGACCATCCACCCTTTGGACGGCACAAAACAAGAACAGTTTATGAACAAGAACATCAAGAACGCTTTGAAAAGCAAGAAAACAATCCTCTCTGCGGCACTCCTTATCGCCGTAACCGCCACCGCTTTCGCGCAGGGAAACGGCATCGTGGGCATCAACGAAGCCACCTCTATGGTCTCAAGCTATTTTGACCCAGGCACGAAACTTATCTATGCCATCGGCGCGGTGGTCGGTCTTATCGGAGGCGTAAAAGTCTATGGCAAGTTCTCGTCCGGCGACCCCGACACCTCGAAGACCGCTGCCTCATGGTTCGGCGCGTGTATCTTCCTGATTGTCGCCGCCACCATCCTGCGCTCATTCTTCCTTTAATACACAATGTATGGCTGAATACCCGATAAACAAGGGTATCGGCCGTCCGGTCGAGTTCAAGGGCCTGAAGGCACAGTACCTCTTCATCTTCTGCGGAGGTCTGCTGGCACTCTTCATCCTGTTCGTCATCCTCTACATGGTCGGCATCGACCAGTGGATATGTATCGGCTTCGGCGCGGCATCGTCCTCCGTCCTCGTATGGCAGACCTTCGCGCTGAACGCCCGGTACGGCGAACACGGGCTGATGAAATTAGGAGCCACACGGAGCCATCCCCGATACCTTATCAACCGGCGGCGCATTACCCGATTATTCAAACAATAACGAAAGGAAGAAACGAAATGAGGAATACATCCAAAATGACAACACTGGAAAACAAGTTTCCGCTTTTGGCGGTGGAGCATGGCTGCATCATCTCCAAAGACGCCGACATCACGGTGGCCTTCGAGGTGGAACTGCCGGAGCCTTACACCGTGACGGGCGCGGGGTACGAGGCGATCCACGGCTGCTGGTGCAAGGCAATCAAGGTGCTGCCGGACTTCTGCGTCGTGCATAAGCAGGACTGGTTCATCAAGGAGAAATACAAGCCGGAGTTACAGAAAGACGACATGAGTTTCTTGAGCCGTTCCTTTGAACGACACTTCAACGAGCGTCCCTACCTGAAACACACCTGCTATCTCTACCTGACCAAAACGACGAAGGAACGTAACCGGATTCAGAGCAACTTCAGTACGCTGTGCCGTGGGCATATCATCCCGAAGGAGCTGGACAAGGAAACCGCCGGGAAGTTCATGGAGGCCGCCGAACAGTTCGAGCGCATCATGAACGACAGCGGATTTGTAAAGTTGCGCCGCCTCTCCACCGATGAGATAGTCGGCACGGACAAGTCCGTCGGGCTGATAGAGCGTTACTTTTCGCTCATGCCGGAGGGGAACACCACCTTGCAAGACATCGACCTCTCGGCAAAGGAAATGCGCATTGGCGACAACCGCCTGTGCCTGCACACCCTCTCCGACGCGGAGGATATGCCCGGAAAGGTGGCTACCGATGTGAGGTACGAGAAACTCTCCACGGACAGGAGCGACTGCCGACTCTCGTTCGCAAGCCCCGTCGGATTGCTGCTCTCCTGCAACCACATCTACAACCAGTATGTGATTATCGACAACAGCGAAGAAAATTTGCAGAAGTTCGAGAAGTCCGCGAGGAATATGCAGTCGTTATCCCGCTATTCAAGGAGCAACAGCATCAACAGCGAGTGGATAGACCAGTACCTGAACGAAGCCCGGTCATACGGGCTGACCTCGGTGCGGGCGCACTTCAACGTCATGGCGTGGAGCGACGACTTGGAAGAACTGAAGCATATCAAGAATGACGTGGGCAGCCAGCTGGCAAGCATGGAGTGCGTGCCGCGCCACAACACCATCGACTGCCCGACACTCTACTGGGCGGCGATGCCCGGCAACGCGGCGGACTTTCCGGCGGAAGAGAGTTTCCATACCTTCATCGAGCAGGCAGTGTGCCTTTTCACAGAGGAAACCAACTACCGCAGTTCGCTCTCACCTTTCGGCATCAAGATGGTGGACAGGCTCACGGGAAAACCGCTGCACCTCGACATCAGCGACCTGCCGATGAAGCGGGGCATCACTACCAACCGCAACAAGTTCGTGTTGGGACCCAGCGGAAGCGGCAAATCGTTTTTCATGAACCACCTCGTGCGCCAATACTACGAGCAGGGTACGCACGTGGTGCTGGTGGACACGGGAAACTCCTATCAGGGTTTGTGCGAGATGATACGTCGCAAGACAAACGGGGCTGACGGCGTGTACTTCACCTACACGGAGGAGAAACCGATTTCGTTCAACCCGTTCTACACCGACGACTATGTGTTCGACGTGGAGAAGAAGGACAGCATCAAGACGCTGCTGCTGACGCTCTGGAAGTCGGAGGACGACAAAGTGACGAAAACGGAGAGCGGCGAACTGGGCAGCGCGGTGAACGCCTACATCGAGCGTATCAGGGCTGACCGGAGCATCGTCCCCTCGTTCAACACCTTCTATGAGTATATGCGCGACGACTACCGCCGCGAACTGGCGGAACGTGAGATAAAGGTGGAGAAGTCCGATTTCAACATCGACAATATGCTCACCACCATGCGGCAGTATTACCGGGGCGGACGCTATGACTTCCTGCTCAACTCCACGGAGAACATCGACCTGCTCGGCAAGCGGTTCATCGTCTTCGAGATTGACAGCATTAAGGAAAACCGCGAACTGTTCCCTGTTGTGACAATCATCATCATGGAAGCCTTCATCAACAAGATGCGCCGGTTGAAAGGCGTGCGCAAACAGCTGATAGTGGAAGAGGCTTGGAAGGCTCTCTCTTCGGCGAATATGGCTGAATACCTGCGCTATATGTACAAGACCGTGCGCAAGTATTACGGGGAGGCAATCGTGGTGACGCAGGAGGTGGACGACATCATTTCCTCGCCCGTGGTCAAGGAGAGCATCATCAACAACTCCGACTGCAAGATACTTCTCGACCAGCGGAAGTACATGAACAAGTTTGATGCCATACAGTCCCTGTTGGGTCTGACGGAGAAGGAGAAGTCGCAGATACTCTCCATCAACATGGCGAACAACCCGTCAAGGCTCTACAAGGAGGTGTGGATAGGTTTAGGCGGCACGCAGTCAGCGGTATATGCCACCGAAGTGAGCGCGGAGGAATACCTCGCCTATACCACCGAAGAAACGGAGAAGGTGGAAGTGTACCGACTGGCTGAACAACTGGGTGGCGACATCGAAGCAGCCATCCGGCAGCTTGCCGAAAGACGGAGGAACAAAGAGTAATGACAAAAAACAAGTAAAACAAAATCATTCATCAACAAAAACAGAAAAGCGTATGAGTATATCAAGAATGAAAATGCTGCAAGTCAGCAAGTGTTTAATCGGGCTGGCAGTCGTGATGTTGCAATCCTGCGAAACAGTGGACAACCGCCGCGACATGCTTTGCGGAAACTGGGAGAGCGTGGAGGGAAAGCCCGACGTGCTTATCTACAAGGAAGGTGAAGCCTATAAGGTGACGGTGTTCAAGCGGAGCGGCATCCGCCGCAAGCTGAAACCGGAGACCTACCTCTTGCAGGAGGAAAACGGCAACCTGTTCATGAACACCGGATTCCGCATCGACGTGTCCTACAACGAGGCTACCGACGTGCTGACCTTCTCACCGAACGGGGATTATGTGCGTGTGAAGCCGGATTCAGGTACGATGGAAGCGGAGGAAGGCAAAAGACCTAAATCCTTTACAATACCTGAAAACATTGAAGACTTCAATATCAATGATTTCATCTGACAATAACCAAATACCACTAAATCCAAAGAAATATGAGAACAAGAATTTTAATGACCCTATGCCTGTGCCTGCTTTTTGCGGGCAGGGCAAGCGCACAGTGGACGGTGATAGACCCATCCAACATCGCGCAGAGCATCGTGAACACCTCCAAGAACGTGGTGCATACCTCGACCACCGCCCAGAATATGGTAAAGAACTTTCAGGAAACGGTAAAGATTTACGAGCAGGGCAAGAAGTATTACGACGCCCTCAAATCGGTGAACAACCTCGTCAAGGATGCCCGCAAGGTGCAGCAGACCATCCTGATGGTGGGCGACATCACGGACATCTACGTGACCAATTTCCAACGGATGATGCGCGACGACAACTTCACGGTGGAGGAACTGGGAGCCATCGCCTTCGGCTACACGAAGCTGCTGGAAGAGAGCAACGACGTGCTGACGGAACTGAAAAACGTGGTGAACATCACCACGCTCTCCATGACGGACAAGGAGCGCATGGACGTGGTGGAACGCTGCTACTCCAAGATGAAGCGTTACCGCAACCTCGTGAGTTACTACACCAACAAGAACATCAGCGTCAGCTACCTGCGTGCGAAGAAGAAAAACGACCTCGACCGCATCATGGGGCTGTACGGCAGTATGAACGAAAGATACTGGTAGCCTATGGATTTCGACAACCTTCACCAGATCCTGCGCTCCCTCTACGAGCAGATGATGCCGCTATGCGGGGACATGGCTGGCGTGGCGAAAGGCATCGCCGGGCTGGGCGCGCTGTTCTATGTCGCCTACCGGGTGTGGCAGTCGCTGGCGAGAGCCGAACCGATAGACGTGTTCCCCATGCTCCGCCCGTTCGCGATAGGTCTGTGCATCATGTTCTTCCCGACGGTGGTATTAGGCACGATAAACAGTGTCATGTCGCCCGTCGTGCAGGGTACGGCAAAGATGCTGGAGGCGGAAACGCTTGACATGAACCAGTACCGTGAGCAGAAAGACAAACTGGAATACGAGGCGATGATGCGCAACCCCGAAACCGCCTACCTCGTGTCGAACGAGGAGTTTGACAAACAGCTGGAGGAACTGGGCTGGTCGCCCTCCGACATGGTGACGATGGCGGGGATGTATATCGAGCGCGGGATGTACAACATGAAGAAGGGCATCCGCGACTTCTTCCGCGAGATACTGGAACTGATGTTCCAGGCCGCCGCCCTCGTGATAGACACCATCCGCACGTTCTTCCTCGTGGTGCTGGCGATACTCGGCCCGATAGCCTTCGCCATATCGGTGTGGGACGGCTTCCAAAGCACGCTCACACAGTGGATATGCCGCTACATACAGGTCTATCTGTGGCTGCCCGTGTCGGACATGTTCAGCACCATATTGGCGAAGATACAGGTGCTGATGCTGCAAAGCGACATCGAGCGGATGCAGGCAGACCCGAACTTCTCGCTGGATTCGAGCGACGGGGTATATATCGTCTTCATGATTATCGGCATCATCGGCTACTTCACCATCCCGACGGTGGCGGGCTGGATTATTCAAGCCGGAGGCATGGGCGGTTACGGTCGCAATGTGAACCAGATGGCAGGCAAGGCAGGCGGATTCGCGGGCAGCGTGGCTGGAGCCACGGCAGGCAACGTGATGGGACGCGCCGGAAAACTGCAGAAATAACCCAATGACAACAAAAAAAGAAAAGGACAAACAAATGAAAATTGAATTCAAGTCACTCAAGAACATCGAATCATCGTTCAGGCAGATACGCCTGTTCGGTATCGCCTTCCTCTCGCTGTGTGCCGTGATAACGGTATGGAGCGTGTGGAGTTCCTACCGCTTTGCGGAGCGGCAACGGGAGAAGATCTACGTGCTGGACAACGGCAAGAGTCTGATGCTGGCTCTCTCGCAGGACCTGTCGCAGAACCGTCCGGCAGAAGCGAGGGAACACGTGCGCCGTTTCCACGAGCTGTTCTTCACGCTCTCGCCCGAAAAGAGCGCGATAGAGCATAATGTGAAACGCGCCCTGCTGTTGGCGGACAAGAGCGTGTACAACTACTATTCGGACTTTGCCGAGAAAGGGTACTACAACCGCATCATCGCCGGGAACATCAACCAAGTGCTGAAGGTGGACAGCGTGGTGTGCGACTTCAACGGCTATCCCTACCGTGCCGTGACCTACGCCACGCAGAAGATCATCCGGCAGAGCAACGTCACCGAGCGCAGCCTCGTGACCACCTGCCGCCTGCTCAACTCGTCCCGTTCGGATGACAATCCCAACGGTTTCACCATAGAGGGATTCACCATCATCGAGAACAAGGATTTACAAACCATCAAAAGGTAACGGACATGAAGAAAATCAGGAAATCATTTTGGAGCGCGTACTGGAAGCTCCACGACAAAAAGAAAATGCTGGTGGCAAGGCTCAAAGGCTATCTGGACGGTTTGCCTCCGAAGACACGCAGGCGCATCGTATTGACGATGCTCGCCGCCTTCGCGGTGCTTGCCCTTTACACCTTCGGCAAAGCCGTCTATGACATCGGCAGGAATGACGGCAGCCGGATAGTGACAGACCATGCCGGACCGGTGGAACTGTCCGTAAAGCCGGACAAGAACGACCATTTTACACCTTATTATAATGATATGTATGGAACAGACGAAGATTGAGAACAAGACAGGGGACAAGCCGGAAAGCACGGCTGCACCCGACAACAAGGAGAAACCGAAAAAAGAGCGCAAGCCGCTGACCGAAGCCCAACGGCTGAAACGGCAGAAGATGATAGTGCTGCCCACTATGGTGCTGGCGTTCATCGGAGCGATGTGGTGGATATTCGCGCCCTCCTCCGACAAGGGGCAGCAGCCGGGTGTGAACGGCTACAACACCGAGATGCCCGATGCGGACAAGGAGAACCGGCTCATCATCGGCGACAAGGCGAAAGCCTACGAACAGGGTGCTATGGAGGAACGGCAGGAAAACCGCAGCCGCGCCATGCAGCAGTTAGGCGACCTGTTCGACCGCGAGGTGGCGGAAACGGACGGCGGCAGGGACTTCGACCTTGCCGACCCCGGTGGAAAGGAAGAGTCTGAGAAGTCCGCACCGAAGACTATCCAATCCTCCGCAGCCGCCTACCGTGACCTCAATGCCACGCTCGGCAACTTCTACGAGCAGCCGAAGAACGACAACGCGGAGATGGACGAACTGTTGGAACGCATTTCCTCGCTGGAATCGGAACTTGAAAGCGAGAAGGGCAAGGCGTCCGCTATGGATGACCAAGTGGCACTCATGGAGAAGTCCTACGAGCTGGCGGCGAAGTACATGGGCGGGCAGAACGGCACACAGCCACCTGTTGGACAGGCGGCAGAGCCTTACCCCGTGCAGAAAGCCGGAAAGAACACGGCAGCACCTGTAAGGCAGGTGGCGCATCAGGTGGTGTCCTCGCTCTCACAGCCGATGAGTAATGCCGAGTTTGTCGCTTCTTTCTCACAGGAGCGCAACCGCAGTTTCAACACGGCGGTGGGCGTTACGACCGTATCGGACAAGAACACCATATCGGCGTGCGTCTATGGGGCGCAGAGCGTGACCGACGGACAGGCGGTAAGATTACGCCTGTTAGAGCCAATGGCGGTAGCTGACAAAACCATCCCCCGCAACGCGGTGGTGGTCGGAACCGCGAAAATACAGGGCGAACGGCTCGACATCGGAATCACGTCGCTTGAATATGACGGCACTATTATCCCTGTGGAACTGGCGGTGTATGACACGGACGGACAGCCCGGCATCTTCATTCCCAACTCGATGGAGATGAATGCCGTCAGGGAGGTTGCCGCCAACATGGGCGGCTCGCTGGGCAGCAGCATCAATATCTCCACCAACGCAGGGGCGCAGCTCGCCTCCGATTTGGGCAAGGGGCTGATACAAGGCACGAGCCAGTATATTGCCAAGAAGATGCGAACCGTCAAAGTGCATCTGAAAGCCGGGTACAAGGTCATGCTCTATCAGGACAGGAATTGAAAACAGAAAAAGTAACAACAATCCAATTTTTATTTACCACTAAAATCCAAAGTAAAATGAGAAAAGTAATCATCATGTTTGCCCTCGCTATGGGCATCGCAACTGCCAACGCGCAGGAGAACGTAACCGTTGGAGCGGACAACGGAAGTGAACCGACGAACGAAGCGAGAGCAGAGGCAAGCTCGCTTGACTATGCCTCGCAAGGAGGAGGAAGGCAAAGCCAACACCCGACCTTGACAAAGGAGGTCTATCCGCAGAAGGAGGCGGACGGCGACCTGTATCACGGGCTGACAAAGAAGCTGACCTTCGACCGCATGGTTCCCCCGCACGGCTTGGAAGTGACCTACGACAAGACCGTGCATATCCTCTTCCCCTCGGAGGTGCGCTACGTCGATTTAGGTTCACCCGACCTGATTGCGGGTAAAGCCAACGGAGCGGAGAACGTCATCCGCGTGAAGGCGACCGTGAGGAACTTCCCGAACGAAACCAATATGTCCGTCATCACGGAAGACGGCAGTTTCTACACCTTCAACGTGAAGTACGCCGCCGAACCGCTGTTGCTCAACGTGGAGATGTGCGACTTCATCCACGACGGCGAGGCGGTGAACCGTCCGAACAACGCGCAGGAAATCTACCTGAAAGAATTAGGTAGTGAAAGTCCCATGCTGGTGCGCCTTATCATGAAGTCCATACACAAGCAGAACAAGCGTGAGGTGAAGCACATCGGCTGCAAGCGTTTCGGCATCCAGTACCTCCTGAAAGGCATCTACACGCACAACGGGCTTCTCTATTTCCACACGGAAATCAAGAACCAGAGCAACGTGCCTTTCGATGTGGACTACATCACATGGAAAATCGTGGACAAGAAGGTGGCGAAGCGTACCGCCGTGCAGGAGCAGATTATCCTGCCGCTCCGTGCGCAGAATTACGCTACGCTCGTGCCGGGCAAGAAAAGTGAGCGCACGGTGTTCACGATGGCGAAGTTTACCATCCCCGACGACAAGTGCCTCGTGGTGGAACTCAACGAGAAGAACGGCGGTCGCCACCAGTCTTTCGTGATTGAAAACGAGGACTTGGTACGTGCCAATACCATCAACGAACTTCAAGTGCGCTGACCATGAGAAAGTACATCGCAATAGTCATCGCGTCGCTTGCCCTTTTCACGGGGCAGGCGCACGCCCAGCGATGCCTACCGAAGATGCAGGGCATCGAGGTCAGGGCGAATATGGCGGACGGCTTCAATCC
>OLOD01000528.1_pt1 | contig 30090 bp, 26 predicted proteins | sample 1671921 | NCBI WGS metagenome assembly OLOD01 (sample SAMEA3136626, study PRJEB25190) | human gut metagenome | biome: human gut; feature: human-associated habitat; material: faeces | place: Austria | collected 2013
TTTATCTTGATCAACTTGAGCAACTCCATCAATGACATGAATAGCATCAAAAGCACAGGCTTTAACACAGCTACCATAACCGACACATCCAAAGCGGCATTTCTTATCTCCGCTTCCAGGAATAACAGCTGCACTTAAACAGTCATGGATACCATCATATTGATATTGAGTCTTTATTTTATCACAAGTTCCTTTACATTTAACATAAGCTACTAAATGAACATGATCTTCCACTTCTAAATGTAAGATTTTACCAATTTTTTGAGCAACTTCTATTCCGCCAACAGGACATTGATTAATTGGGGCTTCTTTTTTAGCAATCGCACATGCAAGCCCATCACATCCAGGATAACCACAGGCTCCACAGTTATTTCCAGGTAAGACAGCTCTAATTTTTTCTTCGTCTTCATTGACTTCTACTTTAAATTTAACACTGGCAAGTGAAAGGAAAATTCCAATAAACAATCCTATACTTCCAACAACAATAATTGCAATAATGACTGTATTCATCGTATTCCCTCCTTAAATCAAGCCTGAAAAGCCAATAAAGGCAATAGCCATCAAACCTGCTGTAATTAAAACAATTGGTGAGCCTTGTAAAACATGAGGAATATCATTATCGGCAATTCTTTCTCTTATTCCTGCTAAAATTGTAATTGAAATTGTAAATCCTAAAGCTGTCCCAAAACCAGCTACAACACTTGTTACAAAATCATAATTATTTTGTACATTTGTTAAAGCAACACCTAAAACAGCACAGTTGGTTGTAATAAGAGGTAAATAAACACCTAATGAATTATATAAAGGTGGCAAATATTTTTTTAAAAAGAGTTCTACAAATTGAACAAGTGCTGCAATAATTAAAATAAAGGCGACTGTTTCTAAATATTCAACATGTAACAAAACAAGTAAACGATACAATAAATGAGTTACAGCTGAAGCAATTGTAATTACAAAAATAACTGCACCACCCATAGACATTGCGGTTTTGGTTTGTTTTGAAACCCCTAAAAATGGACATAAACCTAAAAACTGTGATAAAACGACATTATTAACTAAAGAAACACTAATCAGTGTTAAAATGAGTGTTTTCATTTTTTATGATCCTCCTTTAACAAAGATTTATTTATTTGACATTGATTACCATGACAATGCATACAATCTCCTCCACACTTTAAAGATGAATGAGAAACATTCGTCGCACTAGGTAATTTTAATTTATTTTGAATAGCTGTTAACAAAGCAAGTATAAAGAATGCTCCTGGTGCCATCACAAAAATTGTTATTGGCTCAAACGAAATAGGTAATGACATTGAAAAAAATGTTCCTGCACCTAATATTTCTCTTACTAAACCTATACAAGTTAAAGCTAAAGTAAAACCAAGCCCCATACCAAGACCATCCATAATTGATAAAAGTGGATTATTTTTAGAAGCAAAGGCTTCTGCTCTTCCTAAAATAATACAATTGACAACAATTAAAGGAATATAAATACCAAGTGTATCATATAAAGATGGAATATATCCTTGTAATAATAATTGTACAACTGTAACAAGTGAAGCAACAATAACAATATAAGCAGGAATACGCATACGACTAGGAATAATATTTCTAAGTGCTGAAATAACAAAATTCGACATAATTAAAACAGCCATTGTTGTAAGTCCCATTCCCATTCCATTCATTGCTGAGGTTGTAACCGCAAGTGTCGGACACATACCAAGCATTAATACAAAGGTAGGATTTTCTTTAATGATTCCATTATATAAAGGTTTTAAATATTTCTTCATATTTTCATCTTCCTTTCAATAAATCATAAAAATCTAAGGCTCCATTAATACCATTTGTCATTGCTTTAGAAGTAATGGTTGCTCCTGATAAAGAATCTACTTCACCTTCATTTTGTTTACCATTTTTAACGACTTGGAAATGATCTATTTTTTTACCTACATACTGATTTCTAAACTCTTCATTTTTAGCGTTCATCCCAAGTCCTACTGTTTCATCAATTGATAAAATTTCAACACCTGTAATTTCTTTTTGAAGGTTGATACCAACAATGATTTCAATATCACCACCAAAACCATCATGATCAAACACTTGAATAATATAACCGATAGTTTGTTTTTGATGATATGCTTTTAAAGCATTTTCTATTTCAAGACCGTTTTTACCATAATCCCCTTTAAGCTTTTTAGATAATTTTTTGATATCATTTTCTTTATAAGCTTTAAAAGAAGTTGCTTCTTTCATCACTTTTAAATAAGCATCTTGCTTACTTTGTTGTAATTGATGTTGAATAGGATTCTTCGTTATTTGATAAACATAACCAAGAAGCCCTCCACAAATAATAGTAATCACACATAAAATTAAGATATCTTTTATTATTTTTTTCATTTGACAACACCACCTTTTAATGTGAGTTTATCAATTAAAGGTACTAATAAATTAGAAATAATAATGGCATAAGAAACACCTTCTGCACTTGTTCCAAAAAAACGAAATAATCCTGTTAATACACCTAATAAAACACCATAAATAAGTTGCCCTTTTTGATCCATTGGACTTGTTACATAATCAGTTGCCATAAAAAAGGCACCAAAGATTAAACCTCCACCACATAACTCACACGCTAAATAATAAATATCAAAAGGACATGGTGATAAAATTAATGTAAAAATAGAAAATGTAAAAAGATATGTTAAAGGAATGGTTACTTTAATAACTTTTTTAACAATCAAATACAATGCACCTATTAAAAGTGCAATTGCAGAAGTTTCTCCAATTGTTCCAGCAGTATTTCCAATAAACATCCTTATTAAATCAAAGCTTTCACCATTTTTTAAAACTGCAAGTGGCGTTGATGAAGTCATCCCATCAAATACAAAATTTGTCATTCTTCCAGTAAATGAAATCAACAAAAAACATCTTGCAGCTAACGCTGGATTCATAAAATTTTGTCCTAATCCTCCATAAAATTGTTTAACCACAATAATAGCAAAGAGACCCCCAATAACAGGAAGCCATAAAGGAACTGTTGATGGTAAATTTAAAGCAAGAATAAGTCCTGTGACAACTGCTGATAGATCTTTGATGGTAATTGTCTTTTTCATAAAACGTTCATATAAATATTCTGCTAAAACACATGTTGTTATCGTTGTTACAATAATCAATAAAGCATTTATTTTAAATTGAATAATTCCAAATAAAGTAGCTGGTATTAAAGCAATAATGACATCTAACATAATAGAAGATGTTGTAACACGATCTTTAATATGCGGTGAAGCAGAAACATGTAGTAATTGATTCATGAATAACACCTACTTTCTTTTATTAACAGAGACTAAATATTTCATCTTCTTAAATGCCTGTGTCATATTTCTTTTTGCTGGACATGTATAGCTACAACAACCACATTCTATACATTCCATTCCACCATTTAAAATAAAGGCCTCTGTATCATTTTTTGTTGCTATTTGATAAAGTTTTTGTGGAACTAATAAACTAGGACACACGTCTTTACATCGACCACAACGAATACATGCAGAAGGTTCGTAAAGTGAAACTTCATCTTGTACAAGTGCAAGTAAAGAACTTGATGTCTTAGTTACAGGTATATCTAAATGGATAAGGGCACTTCCCATCATTGGACCTCCACAAATAAGTTTTTGAACTTCAGATTTGAAACCTCCTAATTGTTCAACGATCCATTTAAAACTCGTTCCTATAGGGACTTCAATATTGCTAGGTGTAATTCCATCACCTGAAATTGTCATTACTTTAGAAATTAAAGGTTGATTATAACGAACCGCTTGATTAATAGCAATCACTGTTGCTACATTATCAACAATACATCCTACATCTAAAGGAAGCATTTTAGAATTTAATGTCTTTCCTGTTAAAACTTTAACAAGCATTCTTTCTCCACCTTGAGGATATTTTGTTTTTAGTTCTTTCACAACAATTCTTTTTTCATCTTTACACTTTTCTTTTAATAAATGAATAGCCTCTTTTTTATTATCTTCAATCGCAATATAACAAAGAGCTTTTGGAAACATTTCTAATAAAATATGAATTCCTGCTATTAGTTCATCTGTTTTTTCAAGCATCAAGCGATAATCACTTGTAAGATAAGGTTCACATTCAGCACCATTAACAATATAATATTGAACTTGATTTGGATCTTTAACAGAAAGTTTTACATGTGTAGGAAAACCAGCGCCTCCAAGACCAACTATTCCTGCTGCCTTAATTCTTTCAATTTTTTCTTCATAAGTTAATTCTTGTTTATTATCTTGATTTTCAACTTTTTGATATAATCCATCATTAGAAATAACAATAGATTCTTGCATTTTCCCACTAACATCCATTCTTTCTTCTATTTTTTTAACTACACCTGAAACTGAAGAAATAATAGGACTTGAAACAAAAGCATCACTACAGGCAATAACTTGCCCAACTTTTATCTCATCTTTTACTTTAACAATTGGTTGACAAGGTGCACCAATATGTTGTTTTAAAGGAAATACAACTTCATCACTTGCTTTTATTTTAATAATAGGTAAATCCTTTGTATATTGTTTTTGATCTTTTGGATGTATACCTCCAATAAACGATTTTAAACTCATAACTTCCATCCCCTTTAACCCTATTTTAGTCCTATTATTTTCAAATTGAAAGCGTTTACAACAAGTTAAAAAATTAACTTGTTTTCTTTGAAATATATGAAAATCATGTGATTTTAATCACATTTAAATATAAAAAAAAGATAGCTTTCGCTATCTTAAAAATACTAATTTTGTTCATAAAATTCTTCGTCATCTAACATTGAATAACTTATTAGGTGTTGACCATCCAAATTTACTTTATGCATATTAACGGCAGTAATTTGTCTTCTATTATATGTTGTATAATAATAGATTCCTTTTTGACTATTCCAACATGAAGTATAAATCGTTATTTCATATTTACCTTCATCTACTTCACAACACCCTCTTTGTTGTTCTACAGAACCTAAAATATGGAAAAATTGATTAACACTGTCTCTTTCATTATCTTTTGATTGTCCGTTCATTTTAGTAAAAGCAACTCTTACAAAACGTGACATCGAAGATAGGTCACCAGGTAAACCAAGAGCACCCATTCCTCTAGAATATGATTTTAAATCTAATTGTTTAGAGAAACAGTTATGAGGTTGTTTAGGGGATAACGACATATAATTATTTAAGTTAAATAATTGTTTATCAAATGAAGGATTATTTGTAAGAACACCGACTGGGTTTTCATAGATTTTTAATCCTTCTTCTACTGATTCAACAGTTATACATCCACTTTGGTCTGCAATAATCCAATGTAATGAAGCTGCTGGTAAATGTTCATTATAAGGTGTCTTTACTAAATTAATTGTTTGAATAAGTTGTTTAGCTTCTTTCAATGTTGCACATTGACTTAAAACCCAAGGAATAAATTCATATTGGGCAACATTAATTGCATCTTCTTTAACATCATGATAATAAGCATTTCCGACAAAATTCAATCCTGCCATTCCTAAACCTTTTTCATTAACTGCATCATAATATAAAGGATATTCTTCTAATACATGAGCCATACCAATCATGGCGTAATGTTCAATATTTTTTTGCCCATGTCTATATTGTAATGGATAATTTCTTGGCATAATAGCTATTTTTTCACCATAAGAAAATTCGTAGTCTAAAGTTCTACCCATATAAAAATCTTTTGTTTGATAAGTTGCTGCTGTACACATATAAAATCTCTCTTTCTAATCATTATTTTACTATTATATAGTATAACCCATTTATTTCATCTTTATGAATTAGAAAAGAAAAACACTCCTAAGAGTGTATTTCTAATATTATTTAACTTCAACTAGTTCTAGGTAACTTGTTGCACCTTTGACACCTGGTGTTCCACCAGTAACTATGATTTTTTGACCAGGTTTTACACCATTTTCTCTAGCAATAATACTTGCATAATCAATCATTGAAATACGTGAATTTAATTGTTTACAAGGTACTGCTTTAACACCCCAGTTTAAAGCTAACGCTTTAACAGTTTTAACTGATGGAGTTGCAGCAATGATACGAGATTTTGTACGATAACGAGCCATTTTACGAGCTGTAAATCCTGATTCTGTAAAGGCAATAATTGCTGCTACATTGAATTTATAAGCAATTTCTGCAACAGACATACAAATAGCTTCACTTGTATCATCTGGTGCTGTACGAATGGCTTGTCTTTGTAAACTTTGATAATCTAAACTAGATTCAATCTTATGAGCAATTTTTGACATCATTAAAACTGCTTCTTGAGGATATAATCCACTTGCAGATTCACCAGATAACATAATCGCATCTGTACCATCATAAATTGCATTAGCAACGTCAGATACTTCAGCACGTGTTGGTCTTGGATTTTGTTGCATACTTTCTAACATTTGTGTAGCAGTGATAACGATTTTACCACGTTGTTTACATTTTTTAATAATTGATTTTTGAATAAGTGGGACATCTTCAGCAGGAACTTCTACACCTAAGTCACCACGAGCAACCATGATACCATCAGCAATATCAAGAATTTCATCAACGTTTTCAACACCTTCTTGATTTTCAATCTTAGCTAAAATTTGAATATCATTTCTACCATTTTCAATTAATAATTTTTTAATATCAATAATATCTTGTGCTCTACGACAGAATGAAGCAGCAACATAATCAAAAGGTTGATTTGCACCAAATGTTAAATCTGAAATATCTTTAGGTGATAAATAATCAAATCCTAATTTAATTCCTGGAACATTGATTCCACGTTTATTTTTTACTTCTCCATCATTTGCAGCTACACAAACAATATCTGTTCCTTCAATATGATCAACTAATAATTCTACTTGACCATCGTTTACTAAGATGAAACCACCTGGTTTAACATCTTTATATAAGTCTTTATAAGTGATTGTAAATCTTTCACTTGTTCCTTCAATATCTTCTACACAGATAGTTGAAGTTTGTCCTTTTTTAAAAGTTGTTTTACCACCTACGAAATCACCAGTACGAATTTCAGGTCCTTTTGTATCTAACAAAATAGCAACATTTGTAGATAATTCTTTATTAATTTCTAATAAAGTGTTGATTTTTTCTTCATGTTCTTCATGAGTTCCATGAGAAAAGTTTAATCTCATAACATTCATTCCAGCTTTTACTAATTTAGTAAGCATTTCTTTACTTTCTGAAGCTGGTCCAATAGTACATACAATTTTTGTTTTTGACATAATCTCGTTTTTGTTCATAATTCTTGCCTTCCTTTACTCTCTTCATTCTTTAGTATAAACCTATTTTTTTAAGATAACAATGTGTAAAAGCAATGTAAGCACATCCACTTAAAAAATATTTTTTCATTTATTATTTTATGAAAAATAATTACAAAAACAGTTAAAATATATACGTTTTTTGAAAATCATTTTTATCTATTTTCGGGCATATACCAATATGAATTCATTTGATATAAATACGTTCTGGCCCCTTTAGGCATTTGTGTAAGAGCATTAAAAACATTATAATAATCTCCTGCACCCATCGCTATAGCAATAACTCCCCATAAAGCAAACATTAAATATTTAGATCCTAAAAATGATAAAAAATAAGGAAAAAAACCAAAAACTAAATTTGGTAGAAGAGACATAAAAATAAATCTTTTTTTGCTCATTGTTTCATTTCCTAAAACAAAAACCATCCCTTGTTTTAAATTTGTATAAAGATAAACATCTTCTTTAAAACAAAGAGCATGTAAAAACTCATGAGGAAATATTGTTAAGATTGGAAAAATAGCACCAAACATCATATCATCAAAATAAAGAAGTAAATTATTTTTATATACTAAAAGAATAGGAATAGATAAAATGACCATTAATACAAGTCCTATTGTATTAGCAATAACTGCAAGTTCTTTAGATGAACTGACTTCTTTAAATTTTACAGCATTGGGTTGATGATTTCTTTTCGGTAATGTTTCAGGATCTAAATTATATTTTCCTTGATAATGTAATCTCATAATAAAACTCCTTACTTTCTTTTAGTATATCAAATATAAAAGTATATGAAAAACTCTTGAGATAATCCCAAGAGTTTTATTCATATTTAAAATAATCAAGACTTTCATGAATTTGTATTTGAATTGGTAAATCTTCCAATAATTCAGGAAGCTTTTCTTCAATCATAACTTCTAAATGATGCCCCGGATCAATCAATAAACAATCATGATCAATAGCATATTTAGCATGGCGATATTTAGTATCACCAGTAATATAACAATCTACTTGACCAGCAAGAATTTCTAAGTCGTCTGCTGCGCTTCCTCCACAAATAGCAATTGTTTGAATTAATTTATTTGTATTTTTACTATATTTTAAATGCTGTAAATGAAATTTGTCTTTTACATATTCTATAAAATCTTGTCCTTCCATTGCTTGATTTAAAGTAGCTTTCTTTCCTACCTCATAATGATCATAACAAGCAACATCATGGACACCTAATTTTTGAATCAACCAATCATTCATTGAAATTCCATTTTGTCCTCTATCTAAACATGTATGTAAACTATAAACAACAATATCGTGTTTGATAGCCATTTCAATAAATTTTCCTTGATGTAAAGATGTATCCATGTTTTTTATTTTTTCTAATAAAAAAGGATGATGTGTAATAAGCATTTGACAATTATTTTCAATACAGGCTTGTAACGTTTCATTATCTGCATTTAAAGCAATATAGACTTTTTTTACTTCATTTTCTCTATTTCCTATTTGTAAACCACAGCAATCAAAATCCATTTGAAGATCTAAAGGAAAATATGTTTCCAAATGATTCATAATTTCATAAGCTTTCATTGAGTTCACCTTCAATTAATTGTTTTTGTTTTTCTAATTCTAAATATCTTGGATGATTTGATGGTAAATCTTTCATAATCTTTAAATATGTTTGATATTGTTTTTGCCAATAACGAATAAATAGTTCATCTTTATTTTTTCTTAAAATTGGTCCAAACATTATATCTTCTTGACTATATTGAATATCTTGATTTGTATTTTCTATTACCATCATTTCATAAACATGATGTCCATCTTTAATCATCTTTTCATCAATAATTTTAAAATGATTATTAAATAAATATTTTCTTAAATGATCTGTATTAGCATTAGGTTGTAAATAGAATTGTTTTACTTTATTTAAATAATCCTTATTCTTTTCTAGTATTTCAACAATAAGAAATGATCCCATTCCAGCAATGGTCACCATATCGATTTCTTTATCAAGAATAGGATCTAATCCATCTCCTAATAAAGCTTCAACGTTTTCTTCAAAATGATATTGCTTAATAGTAGAAAGTGACGCCGCAAAAGGTCCTTTTGCGACATCACAGGCATAAGCTTTATCTATAATATTTTTTTCAATTAAATAGCATGGCAAATATGCATGATCTGTTCCAATATCTGCCAAGATATTCCCTTTTTTATGTTTTTCTACCAAATGAGCAAGTAGTTCTAATCTTTTTGATAGTTTCATTAACGATCCAAGAAATCCTTTAATCTTTTAGAACGAGATGGATGTTTTAATTTTCTTAATGCTTTTGCTTCAATTTGACGAATACGTTCACGTGTAACATTAAACTCACGTCCTACTTCTTCAAGCGTTCTAGTTCTACCATCATCTAACCCAAAACGAAGTCTTAATACTTTTTCTTCACGATCCGTAAGTTCTAATAAAACATCATTTAATTCATCTTTTAATAATTCATTAGCAGCATAATCATCTGGAGACATTGCTCCTTCATCTTCAATAAAATCACCTAAATGTGAGTCATCTTCTTCACCAATTGGTGTTTCTAATGAAACAGGTTCTAATGAAATTTTTTGAATTTCTCGTACTTTTTCAGGTGTCATTCCATCCATTTTTTCAGCAATTTCTTCAGCAGATGGTTCTCTACCTAATTCTTGAATTAATTGTCTTTGAATACGTGTTAATTTATTGATTGTTTCTACCATGTGTACTGGAATACGAATTGTACGGGCTTGATCGGCAATTGCACGTGTAATTGCTTGTCTAATCCACCAAGTCGCATAAGTAGAAAATTTAAATCCTTTTGTATAATCAAATTTTTCTACTGCTTTAATTAACCCCATGTTTCCTTCTTGGATTAAATCTAAGAATAACATTCCACGTCCAACATATCTTTTAGCGATAGAAACAACTAATCTTAAGTTTGCTGCAGCAAGTTCTTTTTTAGCTTGTTCATCACCTTCAAGAATTCTTTTAGCTAATTCGATTTCTTGGTCATGATTTAATAATTCTACACGTCCAATTTCTTTAAGATACATCTTTACAGGATCATTAATTTTAACATTGCTTCCAAGTTGAGTGCTTTCACTTTCCTTATCATCATCATGTTCTTGATACATATGTAATGTATCTCCTGTCATCATATCGAAATCACCATCAAAATCTAGATCAGGAGTATCATCTGCATCATCTAAATCAAGGTCTAAATCATCATCCATTGCAGGAACACCTGCAAGTAACATATCATCATCTACATCTAATGAATCTAAATCATCATCAGAGATTGTAATTTGATTTTGTTGAATATAATCAAGTAATTCTTCTGCTAATTCATCACTTAAATCATAATTCATTAAATATTCATCAATTTGTTCTTGCGTTAAAATATTGTTATTGTTTTTTGCTTCATTTATAACTAATTTTTTTAAATCATCAAATGAAACTGCTTGTACTTTTTTCTTTGCCATAATCTACTCCTTTTCTTTTGATTCTATAATTTCTTGAAGAATTTTTGCTTGTTGACGAGGATCATATGTTTGTGAAAGTTCCTGTTCAAGCTGTTTAATTCGTTCAATCTTTAATTTTTCTTGTATTGTTTTAATATAATCATCAATTGCTTGATTTGATTGTAACTTTGGTAATTGCAACGATGATATTTCTAAAATTCTTTTTACAATATCTTGATCATCAATCATATTAATCAAATCAGCAACTTCTAAAATGACATACTGACGATAATAATCAATAATATATGAAGCAATCAAACGATTAACTTTATCATACATGTATCCTGCTTTTGCTTCATATTGCATTGCATATTTTTTATCCTGCATCATATAATACAATAAATCTCTTTCAGCCTTTTGATATTTATCAATAAGTCTTGAAACATGATCATACGTAATAGGTCTAAAAGGTATTGGTTTATTTACAGGTGTTTGTTGACTCATTAAATGATGAATCGTTTCTTTAGAAAATCCTGATTTTTTTACAAGTTGATCAATGTAATAATCTTGATCAACTATATCATCTAATTGCATAATGACTTTTACCATGGATTCTAAAAAATTTTTACGATCTTCATAGTTATCAACATTAATGCGTTCATAATAATAATTTAATTTAAATTCAACAGCACTTATGGGATTTTTAAAAAGTGCTACTAGTTCCTCTTTCCCTTTCGCTTCTAAAAATTCATCTGGATCCATTGCATCAGGAATAACAACAATAGATGTATGAAATCCTTCATTATTTAAAGCATCCACACATTTAATCATGGCATTTTTACCTGCTTGATCACCATCTAAGCATAAAACAATATCATTTGATAATCGTTTTAACATTTTTAAATGTTGTGAAGTTAAAGCAGTTCCCATAATTGCGACAGTATTTTTAATTCCTGCTTTATATAATGCTATTACATCCATAAAGCCTTCTAGAATAATGACTTTACCTTCATTTCTAACATCATTTTTTATACGATGGTAATTATACAATGTTTCTCCTTTAATAAAGATTTTAGATTCAGGAGAGTTCATATATTTTGATTCTTTTTGATTTTTTTGATAAATACGACCACTAAAACCAACAACACGCCCTTCACTATTATGCAAAGGAAACATGATACGGTTAGAATAACGATCATAACCTAAATTGGATTCTATAACAAGACCAGATTCATATGCTTGCATTCTTGAAAAACCTGATTTTTCAAATGCTTTTAATAAAATATTTTGCTCTGGCGCATAACCTATTTCAAAATAGTCAATAATTTCTTTAGATAAATGTCTTTGATTTAAATAACTATTTGCTTCTAGAGCTAATTTTGTTGTTAAATAGTGTTTATAAATACGATTAGCTTCTTCGTGCATTAAATAGTATGGTTCTAACTCTTGATTAACATGTGTTTTTTCTTCATAAAATGTAAAATCACCTAAATCAACATTTCCCATTTGAGCTACCATTTTGACAGCTTCCATAAAAGAAATTTTCAAGTAATCTTGTAAAAAGGTAAACACGTTTCCACCATGTGAACATACAAAACATCTATAGATTTGTTTTTCAGGTGAAACTGACATTGATGGTCGATTGTCATCATGAAACGGACATCTTGCTAAATAATTACGACCTCTTCTTTCTAAAGGAAGATAATTGCCAATAACATCAACGATATCAACGCTTTGTCTTATTTCATTGATTTTTTCATTTGAAAGTCTTGGCATAGTAATCTCCTTTATTAGAATGTAATTTTATCTTGAATATAATCAACTAATTGATCAATTGGTAAGCGTACTTGTTCCATTGTGTCTCTATCACGAACAGTTACCGCATTATCTTCCATTGTATCAAAATCAACAGTTACACAATATGGTGTTCCAATTGCATCTTGTCTACGATATCTTTTACCAATTTGTCCAGCAACATCAAATTCAACAGAGAAATGTTTAGCAAGTGTTGCATAAACTTCTTCAGCTTTTTCACTTTGTTTTTTAGTAAGTGGTAAAACTGCTACTTTATAAGGAGCAATGGCAGGATGTAATTTCATCACTGTTCTTGTATCTCCATTTTCTAATGTTTCTTCTTGATAACTGTCACAGAAAACAGATAAGAATAAACGATCTGCCCCAACAGATGGTTCAATGACATATGGAATATATTTTTCATTAGTTTGTGGATCTAAATATTCTAAAGATTTTTTAGAATGTTCCATATGACGAGATAAATCATAATCTGTACGATCGGCAATACCCCATAATTCACCCCATCCAAATGGGAAATTATATTCAACATCACATGTTGCTTTAGAATAGAAAGATAATTCTTCTTTTTCATGATCTCTAAATTTTAAGTTTTCTTCTTTTAAACCTAAATCTAATAAGAACTTTTTACAATATGATTTCCAATAATCAAACCATTCTAAATCAGTATCTGGTTTACAGAAAAATTCTAATTCCATTTGTTCAAATTCTCTTGTTCTAAAAATAAAGTTACCAGGTGTAATTTCATTTCTAAATGATTTCCCAATTTGACCAATACCAAATGGTACTTTTTTACGAGAAGTTCTTTGAATATTTTTAAAGTTAACAAAGATACCTTGTGCAGTTTCTGGACGTAGATAAACAACTGATTTATCATCTTCAACAACACCCATATGAGTTTCAAACATTAATTTAAATTGTCTAACATCAGTAAAATTGCTTTTCCCACAATTAGGACAAACAATATTATGTTCTTTAATATAAGACATTGTTTGTTCATTTGTCCAACCTTCACTATGTACAGAAGGATCATATGCTTCAATTAATTTATCTGCACGATGTCTTGTTTTACATTCTTTACAATCAATTAAAGGATCTGAGAATCCCCCAACATGTCCAGATGCTTCCCATACCTTTGGATTCATAAAAATAGCTGAATCTAACCCAACATTATATGGAGATTCTTGAATGAATCTTTTCCACCATAAACGTTTAATATTGTTTTTCATTTCAACACCTAATGGTCCAAAATCCCATGTATTTGCTAGTCCATCATAGATTTCTGAACCTTGATATACAAAACCTGTTGATTTTGCATGATTTACTAATTTATCCATATCTTTAGTTGCCATATTTTTCTCCTTTTTTACGATATAAATGAATAAAGACTTGGCTTTCCAAGTCTTCTATCTTCTTTTCGCGTACAAATAAAATACCCTTATAGTGGATATTTGTCAACCAACTATAAGGGTACTATATATAGGTTCTTTCATCTAACCAATGCATAATATCATGATAGACATCTCGATAATTATTATCATGTAAAATATCTTGTCGTTTATTTTCATAAATCTTATATTGAAGATCTTTTAAACCATCTTCTTTTAATATTTCATAAAGTTTTATAGTATCTTTGCCATTCTTTGTAAGATTATCAAAACCTCCTGATAATAAATAAACAGGTAAATATTCAGGAATAAGTTTTAAATGGTCTTCATCACTTGTATACTTTATATATTCTAAAATATCATGATACGCTTGATTTGTATAAACAAAATCGCTTAAAGGATCTTCATTATAAAGAGCAACCTCTTTTTGATTACTCATTTTATAACAGCCATTTAAATTTTTTTGTAAAAATAAGTCAATTGCTTTTTTTATAACACTAGAACGATTCATTTGACCATGTAATAAAATATTTAGATCAACAATCATTTTCATACGATAATAAAAATTATTCTTCATACAAGTTCCTAACATGATCATCCCATTAATATAATCACCATAGACCATCGCATATTTAAGTAATACAAGCGATCCAAAATCAACCCCTATCATAAAATAAGGAAGATCTTCGTATCTTTTAGCAATAATATGTCTCAAACGTTGCATATCTTCAATCAATGTATCAAGCGCATTTCCACTACCAAAATAACCTTGTTCAAAATGATAAAGTGATGTGCCATGACCTGGAAAATCAGGCACAACCACAATAAAACCTTCATGACTCAAATATTCAGCAAATTTTTCATAACGTTCAGAATGTTCGCATAAACCATGATGAAGTTGAATAATTCCTTTATATCTTAAAATCACATTCGGTTGATAAATATCAAACTTAACATGTGTATGTGTTAAAGATGTATATGTTTCTGTAAGTTTCATCATCTATGCCCCCTTTTTGTATAAGGTTGGTTATAGTTTTGCCTTTTTGTACGTGGTTTAATCAAACATTTTTTACCAAAACCAATAAGATCTTTTCTATTAGCTTTAATTAAAGCTTCATAAACAAGATCATAATTTTTTGGATTCTTATATTGAATCAAAGCTCTTTGCATTGCTTTTTCTTTAGGATCTTTAGGAACATATACAGGTGTCATATCACGAGGATCTAATCCTGTATAATACATTGTTGTTGAAAGCGTTCCAGGTGTTGGATAAAAATCTTGAACTTGTTCTGGCTGATGATGAATATCCCTTAAATATTCTGCAAGTTCAATAGCATCTTCTAAACGGCATCCTGGATGAGATGACATTAAATAAGGAACTAAAAATTGTTTTTTATTATATTTTTCATTAATACGATAATATTTATCAACAAATTTTTCATAAAGTCCACGTCTTGGTTTTCCCATTTTATCTAAAGCATGATTACTAATATGTTCAGGTGCTACTTTTAACTGTCCAGAAATATGATGTTGAACAAGTTCTTCAAAGAAATGATCATTTTTATCATACATAAGATAATCATAACGAATTCCAGAACGTACAAAAACTTTTTTTACATTTGGAAGTTGTCTTAGCTTTGTTAGTAATGATAAATAATCTTCATGATCTACTTTTAAATTTTTACATGGTTCTGGCCAAAGGCATTGTTTTGTAGGACAAGCACCTTTTGTTTTTTGTTTATCACAAGCAGTATCTCTAAAGTTAGCTGTTGGTCCTCCAACATCATGAATATATCCTTTAAAATCTGGATCCCAAACCATTTTATTAGCTTCAGCAATAATTGACTCATGACTTCTTGCTTGAATAATTCTTCCTTGATGGAAAGCTAAAGCACAGAAATTACATGATCCAAAACATCCTCTATTAGAAATAAGTGAGAATTTGACTTCGTCAATTGCAGGAACATGTTGATAACTTGGGTGATAATTTCGATTATAATCATAGCCATAAGCTCTATCGAATTCTCTTTGTGTAAGAGGTCTATTAGGTCTATTTTGAACAACATACCATCCTTGGTAAGGTTCAACTAAAATTTTAGCATTATAATGATCTGTATTTAAATATTGTTTTTGGAAAGATTCTGCATATTTTCTTTTTGAAGCTGTAATTTCTTCATAACTAGGAAGCATTATATAATCAGCTTCATTTAAATCATCGATATTTTTTGTTTTATAAACTGTTCCGTCTAAATAAGTTAAATATTTAATATCCAATCCACTATCCAATGCTTCTGCAACTTCAATAATACTATTTTCTCCCATTCCAAACATTAATAAATCTGCATTGGCATCAATAATAATCGATTTTCTAACCTTATCACTCCAATAATCATAGTGTGCTAAACGTCTAAGTGAAGCTTCAATGCCCCCAATTAAAATATTTGCATCTGGAAAAGCTTGTCTTGCCATTTGACTATAAACAATAACAGCTCTATCAGGTCTTTTAAATCCTTCACCACCTGGTGTATAAGAATCTTTATGTCTTCTTTTTTTAGAAACGGTATAATGATTAACCATTGAATCAATATTTCCCGAAGAAATCAAAAAACCAAGTCGAGGTTTACCAAATTGTCTAAACTCATCAACCTTATGCCAATCCGGTTGAGATAAAAAAGCAACCTTAAAGCCATTTGCCTCTAATGTACGACAAATAATGGCTGCTCCAAATGAAGGATGGTCTACATAAGCATCACCACAAATATAGACAAAATCAACTTCTTGCCATCCTCTTTCTTCCATTTCTTTTCTATTCACTGGTAAAAATTGACTCATATACATATACCCTCCCCTTACTTTTGTTTCTATTATAGTCAAAAACTGTATATAAAAAAAGACAAAAGTGTCGACTTTTGTCATATTTTTGAAAGACTTTGAATCATTTTCTTTGTTTTAAATAAAATACCTGTTAATTCATCCACATAATAATCCATAATTTCCATTAAAGAATCTATTGATTCTTGTGAAATTTTAAGTTGATCAATATTATCAATAGAAAATTTATTAATATGACGGAATGCTTTCAAAGTATCCTTATCTAATTGTCTATCATGTACAGATAAACAATCAAGGCAGACAAATCCACCATCTTCTAAACTAATTCCAGCAATATGATCTTTTCTCGAACATCTTACACAGCCATCAACTTGTAATGCCATCCCACATCTTTTTAAAATAAAAGCATTATATAATAGATAAACTAATTGATAGGGATATCCATGATTTAAAGCATCTAATGATTTTTTTAAAGTATCAAATATTTCCAAATCTGGTTGATTATCTTCTTCATTTTTTAAAACAAATTCCATAAAATAACTTGCATAAGCTTCTAATTCTAGATTTTCTTTAATATAACGATAGAAATCAACCGAACTTGCCTTGATCATCGTTGATAAACCATTTCTTGGAATAAACGTAAACTCTGAAAGTGTAAGACTTTGACAAGCAGAAGCATTTTTGCTTTTTAATTTTTTTACACCCCTTGCTATCAAAGTCATTTTCCCATAATCTTTAAAATACACAGTGACTAAAGAATCACTTTCTTTATACGGATGTGTCTTTAAAACAATACCTAAAGAAACAACTTCTTCTTTTTTAATAGTCATCTTCGTTATAACCAAATTCTTTTAAATATTTTTGTTTATTACGCCAGTTATTTTCAACTTTAACAAATAATTCTAAATGAACTGTTGTTTGTAAAAAGCGTTTCATTTCTCTTTGAGCATTTTGGCGGATTTTTTTAATCATACTACCTTGTTTACCGATTAAAATTCCTTTTTGAGATTTACGATCAACCACAATTGTAGCAATTACTTCTACACTGCCATCATCTAATTCTGCCATTCTTTCAACGACAATAGCAACACTATGAGGAACTTCTTCTCTTGTAAAATAAAGTATTTTTTCTCTAATAAATTCAGCCATAACAAATCTTTCAGGATGATCTGTCATTTGATCTTTTGGATAATACATCATTCCTTCATTTAAATATGTTTTAATTGTAGAAATAAGTGTATCAACATTTTGATCTTCTAAAGCTGAAATAGGAATAATTTCTTTAAAATCAAAAAGTTCTTTCCATTCTGTCAACTTCTTGATAACTTCGTCCTTCGAAACAAGATCACATTTATTAAGTAAAAGGAAAACTGGTCCATCAGCTTCTTTTAACCTTTCAATAATAAATCGATCTCCTCTACCAATAGTTTCATTGGCTGGTGCAATAAATAAAACCATATCCACTCCATAAATACTATTTAAAGCTGTTGTATTCATAAAGTTTCCTAAACCATCTTGTGGTTTATGAATACCTGGTGTATCCATAAAAATAATTTGTGCTTCATCATCTGTATAAATACCTTGAATCGTATTACGTGTTGTTTGTGCAACATCAGACATGATTGCAAGCTTTGTTTTTAATATTTGATTTAATAATGTGGATTTTCCAACATTTGGACGTCCTACAATACTGACAAATCCTGATTTAAAACTCATAAACTTTCTCCTATAAATACCATTGGTAATAATTCTCCAATTGTATGTTTTTCTGTTTTTTCTTTATTTGCTAGATAAATGGGCATATTTAAATCAACAAGTTCTGATAAAACTTGTCTACAAGCACCACAAGGTGAAGCAATTGGGCTACAATCAGCCACAATAGCAAGTGCTATGATATCTTCTTTTCGATATCCTTTACAATAAGCTCCAAAAACAGCATTTCTTTCTGCACACATCGTTGAACCATAAGCTGCATTTTCAATATTACATCCTTGAACATATGTCCCATCTTTTAAAGCAACACAAGCTCCTACTTTAAAATGACTATAAGGCGTATATGCATTCTCTCTTGCCTTCCAAGCTAAATCAATTAATTTATTTTGGTCCATATTATTTCCTTTCAATATTTAAAGCATTCAATATTTCTTTTTGTCTTGAAAACATTACTTTTTCATCTTCTTCATTCATATGATCAAATCCTAACAAATGCAACAAACCATGTGTAAATAAGAAACACATTTCTCGATAAAATGAATGTCCATATTCTTCTGCTTGCATTTTAGCATGATCAATTGAAATAAAGATATCTCCTATTTCTCTTGGCATTCCTTCAATATAATATTGCTCATTATCCTCTAAAGCAAAACTAATAACATCGGTACTTCGATCAATTTTACGATATTCTTTATTGATTTCATGAATACGTCTATCATCTACAAAAATAACAGATAATTCTAAATCATCTTGAATATCCAATTGTTTACATGCTTCTTGAATAATTTCTAAATAAATACTTTCATAATCTTCATTAAAATCTTCTACTTCATTAATAAGCGCTAAATCTATTTCCATACTCTTCCTCACTCACTATTTTTCCTGAGTCAATTATAACACAGTCAAACTGGCAGTTCATCATATTTATTTGATGAGAAACAATAATCACAATCATCTTTTGTAAATTTAAATAATTAATCAATAACTGTAATCTTTCTTGATCTATATTACTAAAAGCTTCATCTAAAATTAATACATCTGGTTGACTTAATAAAGCACGAATAATCATTACAAGCTGTCCTTGTCCAGATGACAAAAATCCACCCTGTTCATCAAGTCTTAAATCTAAACCATTTATTAATTCATCCAACTTAAAATAATGTAATAATTCAATCATCTTATCCTCTAAAAAATAGCGATCAAAAATCATATTAGTTCTTAATGATTCTTTATAAAAAACAGGGGTTTTATTTAAATATTTAATATGACTATAATAACTATTTAAATCAATCTCTTGCAGACGATACCCATTAATATAAATTTCTCCTTTAGTTATTTGTAATTGTCCCATAATCAATTTCAAAAGTGTAGATTTGCCACTTCCTGTTTTACCTTTAATAAATAACGAATGGTCAATTTTTAATTGTAGATATTCAAAAAGAGGAGGTGTATAACCATAACTAAAACTTACATGTTTTAATTCAATACTTTTAATCTTTTTGATTTTCTTTTTCTTTTCCATTTTTTCAGGAAGCATTTCTTTATATCTTTCAAAAATAATTTGCAGTTCATCATGCATTGCAATAAACACGGATATTTTCATTAAAGGATCTATCATGTAAGAAAGTAATAAGTAAACAAGCATGACCGTTCCCAAAGATATATGATTTTTCTTATAAATAATAATAGCGTATAAAATTGCAATCATCATCATTGATTGAATAAGGGATTCCAGTTGAATTTGATGTTTATTTATTATTTCATCATGACGATAAATATTCATAAAATATGTGTCATACAAATATCCTAATTTATTTTTCATCATTTTTCTGACTTTAAACTGCAATGTTTGAAAATAATTTTCTTGAAACTCTAATAAACCATCATTTAAAAGTTCTTTTTGTTCCAAAATTTTTTTGTTTTCAGTATGCAACTTCTTACTATAAAGATAAAACATTATAAAAATAATTATCATCATAGATAAAACAATTAAAAATAAATAAAAATTTATATATAAAATAAAAAACAAAATAAAAATCATTAAAACACTATCAATAAAAATAACATGATAAAATTCTATAAAATATTGGCTTAATTCAAAAAGATTTTGAGACCTAGATAATAACGTTCCCTTTTCTAATCCTTGGATATAACTATAATCTTGATAAATTAAATTTTGCATTGTTTTTAAAGCATACTCATTGTTTAATTCTTTACTTAAATCAAGAATATGTACTCTTCTTAGATAATCCAATAAAAGTTTAACTGCATATAATATGCCAAAACCTATAGAAATAGCAATAATTTGATATATTTGATAATTTGAAAAAGAATCTATCAATAATTGATAATAATATGAAAATGCCATTGTTAAAAATGAAATCACAATTGTTTTTATCACAATTTTAACAACCGATATATAATGTTGTTTAAAATGATTTTTAAGAAAACACTGAAACGTATAATTTTTTTTTTCATTAACAGGTATTCCAACATGTTCAATAGCTATAATAACTCCTGTAAACTGTTTAGAAAAACTTTCATACGACATTTTAATAAGTCCTTGTCCAGGATCACCAACTAAAAAATATTCATCTTTAATTTTATACAAAACAACATAATGATATAAATCGTCTTGTTTCAAATGAACAATTACAGGACATGTTACTTCGTCAAACAAATGTTTAAGTTCACATTTATAAGCTTTAGATTCAATATGATATTCTTTTAAAACTTGTATCAAGCCATAAATAGTGATTCCCTCTTTCGTCAGACGACATCTTTTTTTAATATTTTTTATCTCATCATCTCTTTTATAAAAATTTAACAGCATTTTTATACAGTATGCTCCACAACTGTTTTCACTATCTTGTAAAAAAATAGGATATTTCAACATATATTTATCACCTCATCAATATATATGTCAAAAACATCCTATTTTTCTTTTAATTTTTTAAAATTTTTAAATATTTTTTTCAATTGCTTGATCTAAAATAGCAATTGCTTGATCTACATCTTCTTCAGTTGTAATAAATGGTGGTAACATTCTTACAACATTAGCCCCTGCTGTAACAACAATAAGTCCATTATCTAAACATGTTTTAACAATATCTTTAACTGGTCGATCAAATTCTAAACCAATCATCAATCCTAAACCACGTCTTTCTTTAATACAAGGATATTTATCTTTTAAATCATCTAATTTTTCAATTAAATATTCACTAATATCTTGTACATGATCTATCATTTTAGTTTCTTCTAAGATTTTAAATACTGTTCTACATGCTTGTCCAGCCATTGGATTTCCACCATAAGTAGAGCCATGATCTCCAGGTTCCATAGCTGCTGCAAATTTTTTATTTGCGACAAAGGCACCCATTGGAAAACCCGCTCCAATTCCTTTAGCTAAACATAGAATATCAGGTAAAATATCATATTGGAAATATGTCATGATTGTTCCTGTTCTTCCCATACCACATTGAACTTCATCTAAAATTAATGCAATATCTTTTTCATCACATAATTTTCTAATTCCTGTTAAGAATTCTTTTGAACAAACATACACGCCACCTTCACCTTGAACGGGTTCAACGATGATAGCTGCTGTTTTTTCATTTACTAATGCTTTAACACTTTCTAAATCATTAATATCGGCATATTTAACCCCTTCAATTAAAGGCCCAAATGCTTCTTGATAATGTGCATTTCCTGTAAGTTTAACAGATCCAGTTGTTCTACCATGGAAAGAATGATTTAAGGAAATAATTTCACTATCAGCTTTCCCATGTTTTTGATAATAGTATTTACGTGCAAGTTTTAAAGCCCCTTCTGTTGATTCAGCTCCTGAATTTGTAAAGAACACTTTATCTAATTTTGTTGCTTTTTTTACGCATTCAGCTGCTTCAATTGTTTCAACAGTATTAAAATAGTTAGAAATATGCATCAATCTATGTAATTGTTTTTCCATTGCTTCAACATAAGCAGGATAATTATAACCAAAAGAATTAACACCTATTCCTGAAAAGAAATCAATGTATTCTTTTTGATTAACATCATATAAATGAATGCCATCTCCATGATCAAATGTGACATCATATCTTCCATAGGCATGCATTAAAGCATCCAATGATCTATCATAATAATTCATTTTTAGTCCCCCAATTGTACATTTCTTGCAAGTTTTTCATAAAGTTCAACAGCTTGCACTAAAACTTCTTCATGAAAATTAAAAGTTGGTGTATGTAAACCTGAAGTATATTCTTTACATCTTGTCCCTACATAAAAGAAAACACCAGGAATCACTTTTTGATAATGTGCAAAATCTTCTGCTAACATGACAGGTTCTTCAAGTTCTTCGAAATTTGCGCCAACATTCTTTTTAAGTTCTTCATACAAATGTGCATCATTTAAAACTGGTGGGTTGAATGGTTGACAAGCAAAATCAATTTGACAATGATATGCTTGTTCCATACCTTGATTAAATCCTTTCATTGCTTCTACAATACGTGAAAAGACTTCCTCACTATAAGTTCTAAGAGTTCCATGGAAACTTGTTTGGCTGGCAACAATATTTCTTACAGTTCCCCCATGTATTTCACCTATATTTAAAACACAAGGCTGCATAGGCGAAATCATTCGAGAAATGATACTTTGATAATTGCTAATCAAAAGACTCGCAATCACAATCGAATCAATTCCTTCATGATACTTACCTGCATGTGCACTTTTACCATGAACCGTAACATCTAATTCACCACTTTCAGCCATTAAAGGGCCTTTACGACAAGCAATTTTCCCTTCATCAACATCCGGAAACATATGTAAACCATAAATTCCTTTGACATGATATTTTTCAAAAATACCTGTATTAATAATTGATGGTGCCCCATTGACCACTTCTTCTCCTGGTTGGAAAATAAGTAAAACATTATGAGGTAAATCTTGAACATCTTTTAATCTATAAGCAAGTCCAAGAAGTGCTGTCATATGTCCATCATGACCACAAGCATGCATTTTTCCTTGATGTGTACTTTTAAATGATACATTTGTTTGTTCTTCAATTTCTAAAGCATCAATATCACTTCTAAAAGCAATTGTTTTTTCTTTATGAAAATCAAGATAAACAGCAATTCCCGTTTCTGTTATTTTTAAAGGTTGATACCCCATTTTTTCTAGTTCTTCATAAAGATACTTTGATGTTTTATATTCTTGAAAACCGATTTCAGGAATGGCGTGTAAATGACGACGCCATATCCTTATTTGATCTAATAATTGTTCCATAATCGTATCCTAGATTTTACGTAAATCATCCATTAATTGTGTTTTACCTTCAGTTTTTTCATCTTTTTGTTCTTTGATGATTCTTGCTGGATTTCCAACAACAACAGCTCCTGCAGGTACATCTTGAGTAACGATACTTCCAGCACCAACAACAGCTCCTTTACCAATATGAACACCTTCGATAACAACCGCATTAGCTCCAATTAAAACATCATCTTCTAGAATAACAGGTGAAGCACTAGGTGGTTCAATAACACCAGCTAACACTGCTCCAGCTCCAACGTGACAGTGTTTTCCAACTTCAGCACGTCCTCCTAAAACAGCACCCATATCGATCATTGATCCTTCTCCAATTTTAGCACCAATATTGATAACAGCTCCCATCATGATTACGGCATTATCTCCAATAGATACATTTTCACGAATGAAGCAACCTGGTTCAATACGAGCATTGATATTTCTCATATCTAACATTGGAATGGCACTATTACGACGATCTTGTTCAATAAAAGAATCTTTAATTAATGCTTTATTTTCTTCAACATAAGCATTAATTGCATCTAAATCCCCAATAGCAATTTTAAAATGACTATCACCAAATAAATGGAAAGCATCTGTATCTGGTAAATTTTCACCTTTTAAATACATCTTAATTGGTGTTTGTTTTTTAGCATCACCAATATACTTAATAATTTCTTCTGCAGTTTGTAACATAAATTTCCTCCTTATATTTTTATTTTTCCTTCAAACACAGTTGTTGCTGGACCTGTCATAAAAATATGTCCCTCTTGAAGTTCAATTTCTAACTTTCCTCCAAGAAGCTCAACTGTTGCTTTTTCCTTACAATAACCATTTAAATAACTTGCATACATAACAGCACAAGCACCAGTGCCACAAGCCATTGTTTCACCGCTACCTCTTTCCCATACACGCATTTTTAAATAATGGTCATTGATGACTTCAACAAATTCAGTATTGACTGATTCTGGAAATATTTTATCTTTTTCAAATTGTTTTCCAATTGTTTCAATATCAAAATCTAATGAATCCACATATGTTACTACATGTGGGTTTCCCATTGAAACAGCTGTTAAAGCATATTCTTTATCCCCAATCTTCACCTTTTCATTAATCATTTTTTCTTGATTAAAAATAACAGGAATATCTTTACAATTTAAAATAGGCTCTTGCATATCTACTTTTGCGCCAACCACTTCATTCCCATCAAAAATAAGCTCAACAATACGTAAACCCGCTTTAGTTTCAATTTTTAATACTTTTTTATCAGTTAAATGATGGTCATAACAAAATTTAGCAAAACAACGAATTCCATTTCCACACATCATTCCTTCACTACCATCTAGATTGAACATACGCATTTTAAAATCATAGCGATCAGACTTTAAAATAACGATCATTCCATCTCCACCAATACCAAAATGGCGATTTGAAATACGACTTATAAATTCAGCATCCATAGGTACTTCTTGATTAATACCATCAACATAAACATAGTCATTTCCAATACCTTCCATTTTTGTAAAATGTAATTCCACTTTATCACCTCGCATTGCTTAAAACAATTTTACCAAAATGATAATTTTTTTCAATCTTCTTTATCATTTAATTTTATAACATCACATAAAAACACATGATTAAACCATTGTTCTGTTATAGTTTTCATCTATATTATAACCATGAAAGATCAATCATCTTTCATTAAATAATAAATTTCATATTCCCTTCCCAATTATTATTTAAACAAGAAAGTCTTGAAAAAGACTTTTTTTGTTTAATAAGAAATATTCAGTTCACAATTATCATTTATGATAATATCAAGAAAGATAAATAATATTTAAACATCTTTCTTAGAAAAATTTTTTTCAAATTTCCTTCCCTTATAAAATATATATCGTAAATGAATAAAGGATCCTCAACGGATCCTTTATTTTGTTTCTAATTCTTCTTTATATTCTAAATATTCATCATATGTTGATAAACGATCAATAATACCATCTTTATTGAATTCAATAATTCTATTAGCAATAGTTTGTACGAATTGATGGTCATGACATGTAAATAAAATATTTTCTTTAAATTGAATAAGACCTTGATTTAATGCTTGTATAGACTCTAGATCCAAATGGTTTGTTGGTTCATCAAAAACTAAAACATTAGCATCTTCCATCATCATTTTAGCTAACATACATCTTACTTTTTCTCCTCCAGATAAAACATTAGCTTTCTTTAAAGCTTCTTCTCCAGAGAATAAAACTCTTCCTAACCAACCTCTTAAATCTTGTTCATAAACATTTCCATCTGTAAATTGTCTTAACCAATCAACAAGTGATAATTCGCAGTCATTAAAATATTTTGAGTTATCTTTAGGAAAATAAGATTGGCTTGTTGTAACACCCCATTTAAATTCTCCTTCGTAATCTTTATCTTCACCCATAATAATTTTAAAGAAAGCTTCTGTTGCTTTATCATCACCTACAAAGGCAACTTTTTCATTTGGTTGAATTGAAAATGAAACATTATTAATAAGTTTTTCACCATCAACAACTTTTGTAAGACCTTCTACATTTAAAACTATATTTCCTACTTCTCTTCCTGGTTTAAAACCAATAAATGGATATCTTCTAAGAGATGGTTTAATATCAACCATTTCTAAGTTATCTAATAGTTTCTTTCTAGAAGTTGCTTGTTTAGCTTTTGAGGCATTCGCACTAAATCTTGCGATGAATTCTTCTAGTTCCTTTTTCTTAGCTTCAGCTTTTTTATTTTGATCTTTTGCTTGTTGAATTTGCATTTGACTATATTCATACCAGAAATCATAATTTCCTACATATAATTGAATACGACTATAATCAATATCTGCAATATGAGTACAAACTTTATTTAAAAAATGGCGGTCATGAGAAACAACAATGACAGTATTTTTAAAATTTAACAAGAAATTTTCTAACCAGTTAATACTTTTTAAATCTAAATGGTTTGTTGGTTCGTCTAATAATAAAATATCCGGATCACCAAATAATGCTTGTGCCAATAAAACTTTGACCTTTTGACTACCATCTAAATCTTTCATATACATATCATGAAATTCAGAAGTAATTCCTAAACCATTTAACATAGTTTCTGCATCCGCTTCTGCATTCCAACCATCCATATCCGCAAATTCACCTTCTAATTCACCAAGCAAAATACCATCTTCATCATTAAAATCTTCTTTTGCGTATAATCTTTCTTTTTCTTGCATGATTTCATAAAGTCTTTTATTACCCATAATAACAGTTTCAACAACTTTATTTTCATCATATGCAAAGTGATCTTGTTTTAAAACCGATAATCTTTTATGAGGTTCAATAACAACTTCACCTTTATTTGGTTCAATTTCTCCTGCTAAGATTTTTAAAAATGTAGATTTACCAGCACCATTGGCACCAATAATTCCATAACAGTTACCCTCTGTAAATTTAACAGAAACGTTTTCAAATAATGCTCTATCTCCATATCTTAAAGATACATTTTGTGTTGATATCATATCGTCATTCCTTTCTTTTAAGTAGCCTTGGTATTATGACATAAAACATAAAAAATGTCTATTAAAAGTAGATAAAATGGGGATTTTTTAATATTTGAGACTCATTATTTAAACATTTTTTCTCACTCATTTATTTTCAATTATACTTAAAAAAAGAAATATTTTTACGTCTAAATACATAAAGTTTTTATTATCAATAAAGCTATCTTTTATCTAATTATTTATATACCTTAATCTTTCACTAAAACTTTAATAATTTCTCCATAATATTGACTATGTACTCCTTCATTTTGATACCATTCAAACACATTTTCATCAACATTATCTTTATCAAAATCACTCTTACCCATCATCTTACATAAAATAACAACCGAACTTTCTTCAAAATAAGGAGCAACATCATTTTCAATAATAGTCATTCCACATTTTTCCATTTTATTTTCATTTCTACCAGAAACACGTCCAAAATAACCTAATTGATTTTTATAATCATTATCCATAAAACAAATAGAATAATACATTGCTTTATCAAAAATATGTTTAGAATAACGTGTTTTATGTATATAAACTGTAGCCATTGGCTTTCTCCATAAAACACCAAATCCAGCCCACCCTATTGTAAGTCCATTAGTTTCTATACCATCACTAGCAACAGCAATAGCAGGTTTTTCTTTTAATTCAAATGGATTAATATAATTCACTAATTCCTTTACACTTATTTCCTTCATAACAATATCTCCTTATATATGATAAAAAGCCTAGACTTAAGTCTAGAATTTTGCTTTTTTGTTTTTGTCATACGCTTTAAAACCACTTTACTAATTAAGTAACATGCAATAAAATTAACATTCATTACCTTTTGTATTTGACTTAAATCAATTGTCAAAATTGGTGAAAAATATCCTATCCCAGCATTATTTATAACAACATCAATGGTATTATGATTTTGGTAAATTTCTTCTATCTTTTTTTCAATTGTACTAATATCACATAAATCTATTACGTAGCTATATATAGAACTCTTTGAATTAATTAGTTTCAATTTTTGAGTTAAAGATTTTATTTTTTTTCCAATTATAATAAGTTTATTATTATTTTTTACTATTCTTTCACATATTTTTTCTCCTATGCCACCTGTTTCCAGTTACCATTATTGTTTTTTTACACAATTTATTCACCTAATAATTTCTTTCGATTTCTTTTATATATTCTTTAATTAATGAATCAATCCATGAATTAATATTTGAAAATTTAAATCCTAATTGTTTAGCAAGAAATGTATCTATTTGGTAACTATCTACATCATTGTATGGAGCAATTTCTGCTGTATTTCTTAAGAATAACCCATAAATATTTTCATCAAGGTCGTTTTTATTCGATTCAAGTGTCGATAAAATTTCATAGATTGATAAAGTTCCATCGCTAGCAGCATTAATACATCCCCTAAAATTATTTATATCTTTTAAAAACGCTAGAAACTTTCCTGCTTCTTTAGAATCTATGAAACTCATTTCATTTTTTATATTATTTATATATAATTTTTTCTTTTCTTTATAACATTTTATATACTTTATCAATCTTCTTGTATAATCATCTTTCCCTATAACAAATGGGAACCTAACACAAATATAGTTTATATCATTAAATTTTTGTAATATTGCAGCCTCAACAAGACGTTTCCCTTCTGCATATTCAACTTCATTTCGTTTACAATTAATATATGGATAAGTTATTGAATCAAAATCAGTTTCTTTTACATCTCCTTTTAAAGGATTATAAACAGATGTAGAAGATGTAACAACATATTTTCCACAATGAATATGTGGTAATAATATTTCTATATCATTGGAACAATATGCCAAGTTATCATATATTACATCAAAATATTTATCACTAAGGTTATTAATTATACTTAATTCATCATGTCTATCCAATCTAATTCTTTTAACTTTATTTCCAAAAGAATCACTAGTTAACCCTCTAGTTGCTATTGTTACATCACAATTACTTTTTAATAATTCATCAACCAAATGAATTCCAAAGAATCTTGTACCGCCTAAAACTAAAACTTTCATTATATTTTCTCCTCTTTTTCATTAAAAACTCTATAGTATATTGCCATAATTTGATCATAATAATATTTTCTACTTGGAAAATATACATGATTTTTTATAGAATTATCTGTCTCAAAAACATACATTTTTACTAACCATATAATTTCATGACAAATAAAATTTGAAGTTCTTTTTAGGATTTTATATTTTTGATATTCTTTAAAAAAACTATCAATCTGTTCTTTTTCAAGTTGTGGAACATTTAAATGTTTAAACTTAACAAATTCCACTTCGCTAACATCTAATCTAGCTGATTCCCAATCAATTAAATAAACATTTTCATTATTTGTAAGAACATTCAATGCATGAAAATCATGATGAACTATTGATATATCCGATTTATTATACAAATTATCAACGTACAATTTCTCAATCAACATTTTTGCTTTTTCTATTAGCTTTGGGAATTTCTTATTCGCATCATCCAATACACATCTAAAATACCTTTTATAATACCCATCAATATCCACAAATAAAAGTTTCTCATTTTCATTTACTATTTCATCATTTACATTAACTTTTAGGACACAATGATATCAGCACAACAGCTGATATATATACTGATGTTTTAAAATCTCAGCAACAAAAAGTAGCTCAAATCATTGA
>OLOD01000533.1_pt1 | contig 29869 bp, 28 predicted proteins | sample 1671921 | NCBI WGS metagenome assembly OLOD01 (sample SAMEA3136626, study PRJEB25190) | human gut metagenome | biome: human gut; feature: human-associated habitat; material: faeces | place: Austria | collected 2013
TGAACAAAGAATGTGCCTCGGCACATTCTTGCGCCTGCGGCGGTCGCTTGCGACACTTACATTATACGCCGCAGTGTGCATCCTAAGCGGAGCGTTTTTTATATATTAGGAAAGCACTTTCCTAATATATAAAAGATCGTGCTGTCAGCAGAACTTTCCGCCGACAGCACGATTCCTATACTTTTTACTTATATGATTCTATTAGATGTTCAGAAGATCACTGAATACTCTCAGGGCTCCGTCTGTCTCATGTGCAAGTACGCGTTTTGCAAGGACTTTACCGAGCTGAACACCTTCCTGATCGAAGCTGTTTACATTCCACAGGAATCCCTGGAACATGATCTTGTTCTCGAAGTGAGCAAGCAGTGCTCCGAGAGATGCTGGTGTTAACTGCTCTCCGATAATGATGCTTGAAGGACGTCCTCCTTCGAAGTTCTTGTTGCGGTTCTCGTCTTCTTTACCACATGCAAATGCTACGATCTGAGCAGCTACGTTCGCGCAGAGTTTCTGCTGGCTTGTGCTGTCCTGGATCACAACATCTGTACCGATCTGGCTGTTCTTGAATCCTACGAACTGAAGCGGCACAATATCTGTTCCCTGGTGAAGAAGCTGATAGAAGGAGTGCTGTCCGTTTGTTCCAGGCTCTCCGAAGATAACCGGTCCTGTTACATAATCAACCGGCTCACCAAAGCGGTTTACAGATTTTCCGTTAGACTCCATATCCAGCTGCTGCAGATGTGCAGGGAAACGGCTCAGTGCCTGAGAGTAAGGAAGTACTGCTGTACTTGGGTATCCGAGTACATTTCTCTCATATACACCGATCAATGCATCGAGCATCTCCGGGTTCTCTTTGATATTCTTATTGAGGGACAGTTTATCCTCAGCTGCTGCTCCGTCAAGGAACTGTGCAAATACTTCCGGTCCAAATGCGAGGGAAAGTACTGCTCCGCCAACTGCTGATGTAGATGAGAAACGTCCTCCGATATAGTCATCCATGAAGAAGGCTGCAAGGTAATCATCACTCTTGGCAAGTGGTGAAGTCTCACTTGTTACTGCGATCATATGCTTGGATGCGTCGAGTCCTGCATTCTTAAGAGCATCCTTTACAAAGGATTCATTTGTCAGAGTCTCAAGTGTTGTTCCTGACTTGGATACAAGTACGAAGATGGAGTGAGCAACATCTACAGAATTCAAAACTGCTGCCGCATCATCCGGGTCAACGTTGCTGATGAACTTTGCTTCCATCTTGAATGTATCATTCTTCTTTGCCCAGTTCTCAAGTGCAAGGTACATTGCGCGAGGACCGAGGTCACTTCCGCCGATACCGATCTGAACAACTGTTGTAAACTTCTCTCCGGCACCGTTTGTAATCTCACCTGCATGCACTTTGTTCGCGAACTCAGCAATCTTCTTCTGCTGTTCTACATAGAAAGTACGCTTGTCTACACCGTCAGCCTCGACAGCATCTCCGAGCTGTCCGCGTGTCATGTGGTGAAGTACGAGACGCTTCTCTCCTGTGTTCACAACTTCTCCGTTGTAAAGTGCTTCGAACTTCTCTGTCAGCTGTGCTTCTTCTGCCAGTTTCTCAAGAGCTGCGAGAACTGTGTCATCCACTTTCTTCGCTGCATAATTGTATGCTAATCCTTCTGCCATCGGAACGCTGTAGTTCTTCACACGCTCTGCTCCGTTCTCTCCGGCCATCACTGCTGCGAGGTCTACACTTTCTGTCTTCTCAAGTTCCTGATAAGAAGTAAGCTTATCCAAATTGTTCCAGGTAATCATCGTTGATTCCTCCTTCAAAAAATAATCAAGTTCATTATACAATCAATCCGGTGCAAATTCAACCCACAAACGATATTATCAGATTGCTGTTCGCACATCGTATAACCGGTAATATTATCAGAGCAGCTCCGCAAACAGACGTAAGATCAGCTGTCCGAGTCTTAAGCCCGCACTTCTTCCTTCTTTGTACTGCTCGGTCACTTCTCTGCTTTCTCCCATCGTGCGGATCAGATCATCCCGGATCTCCAGCACTGCGTCGCAATCTGCCAGGAAGCATCCATTCTCAAAGTGATGGTACAGGCTGCGGTAATCGAGATTGATCGTTCCGCAGGTCGCCATTTTATCATCTGCCACACTCATCTTCGCATGACAGAATCCCGGTGTCCACTCATAGATACGGACTCCATGCTTAACCAGATTATGATAGAAGGAACGGGTCACACTGTAGACCATCTTCTTGTCCGGGATTCCCGGTGTTATGATACGCACATCAACGCCGCGCTTTGCTGCCAGTGTGAGTGCATGTGTCATCTCGTCTGTGATAATCAGGTATGGAGTGATAAACCAGCAGTATCTCTCCGCTTTGTTCGCCATACTGATATATACTTCCTCGCCTACCTGCTCACCATCGAGCGGACTGTCTGCATATGGCTGGACATAACCACGCTGTTGTGCCTGATATGCATAGTGGATCACATATTTCTCCGGTACAAGTTCTTTTGACTTTATATTTCCAGCTGCATTCCACATTTCCAGAAATGCTACTGTCATAGACTTGACCGCATCTCCTTCCATACGGATCCCGGTATCTTTCCAGATTCCATACGGATGTGTGATGTTGAAATACTCATTCGCCAGATTGTATCCACCTGTGTAAGCAACCTTTCCATCAATCACAGTAATCTTCCGGTGGTCGCGATTGTTCAGGAACATATTCAGTCCCGGCAGAATCGGGTTAAATACACGGCATTTGATTCCTAAAGATTTCAGTTTTGTTGCAAAATCCATGTTCACAAACCAGATCGATCCCATATCATCATAGAAGATACGGACTTCTACGCCTGCTTTCACACGGTCTTCAAGTACCGTCTGGATCCGTTGCCATGCCTCTTCGTCTTCGATGGCATGATACTCCATAAAGATGAACTTTTCTGCCTTTGAAAGATCCTCCAGCTGTGCATCCAGCCCTTTGATCGCCTCATCATAATATGTAACATCTGTGTTCTGATAAACCGGGTAACAGGAGTAATTCGTCAGATAAGAAGCAATTGCCCCCGCCTGCGGACTCTCTTCTTTCATCCATTCGAGAATCTGTCTGTTATCCGGAAGATATGGGAGCAGTTTTTTATCAATCTCTTCATATCTTGCCCGCATCTTCTTCGTACTTCCATTCAGACCTACGAGAAGATACAGACTCACACCAAGAATCGGGAATGCAAGCATCAGTATGATCCATGGCATTTTCATTGATGAAGTCTTATCCATGCTGTAAAGTCCAAGCACAAGAAAGATTGCCACGATTCTTGTTGCCCAGTCAATAATAGTTGCGTATTCACTTACCTTTGTGAACAGAAAGAGAAGGAATACAATCTCCAGCAAGATAGATACTGCTGTGAAGATCAGCCTCTTTGTTCCGTTCTCTGTCTTTTTCTTTCCCTCGAGTGTACTGCTGCTCAAATCTACATGCCCCTTTTCTCTTTTCCTTTTAATAATTGCTATTTTCTCTTTGCATAGAAAGACGGAGAATCCGATCACTCAGATTCTCCTGACTCTTTTAATTAACACATACTATAACAGATATGGAAGGAAATTGAAACAAGTATTTTCTTTTTCCACTATTTTTTATTCATGTCGCAGTGCCTCGATTGGATTCATATTCGCCGCTTTCACGGACGGGATCAGTCCGAAGATAATACCGATCAGTGTGGAGAACAGCACTGCTATCACAATCGAAACTCCGCTGATTGCTACCGGAACCGCTGAGACTTTGGATATAATGTACGCAAGTGCGATTCCTCCAAGAACACCTATAATTCCTCCAAGCAGTGTCAGCACCGCCGCCTCTGTCAGGAACTGTGTCAGAATTCTGCGTTTTCTCGCTCCGAGTGCCTTCTTTAATCCAATCTCGCCGGTACGTTCTGTAACCGACACGAGCATGATATTCATAACTCCGATTCCACCAACTAACAGAGAAATGCTGGCGATCCAGATCAGCTGCTGATTTGTCGAATTGCTGATTTCCTGGATCTGTGTTGCCTGTTCTAACAGATCTTCTCCTTTGTATTTCACGGTATCATCTGAAACTGTCAGCATAGCATTTAAAATATCTGCGGCTTTCTCTCCTGCCGCTGTCATATCATCTGTACTTTTTGCACGCACGACAAGGTTCTGTGGTTCGTCATACTGGTAGATGACCGGCCATACTTGATCCGGAATAATAATCTTTCCGCTCTGGTCATCTGACATGTAGCGGTAGTAATCTTCCATTGAGTTGATCACCGGCTGGGACTCTGCTTTCTTTGCAACCATTCCAACGACAACAAAAGGCTCGCCCTTGATCTCGATCGTTCTTCCGATCACATCTGCATTGTCGAATAAACTTGCCGCTGTTGTTTTGTCTATCAAGGCTACTTTTCGTCCTTCGGAATAATCTTTTTCTGTTAATCCTCTTCCTTTGGTCACCTGATATCCGTAAACATCCAGGTAATTTCTGTCAACTCCGAGAATCACGCTGTTACTTAATGACTTTGCGCCGCGGTAAACTGCGTCGTATTCATTTCTTGTATGATATAAAGACGCTGTCTCCACTTCCGGGAGTTCAACGACTTCCTGCAATGTCTCGTCTGAGATCTCCGGCACTCCGTCCGGGAGTGACTGATACTGCAGATCGATCGGCCAGTCACCCTGATAGAGCTGTACATTTACCGCGTCATTTCCTGCACCGACCAGATTCTTCTTAATCTGTTCATTCGTTCCTTTGATCGTGGACACAATTGCTATAATGGAACCGATTCCTATGATGATTCCGAGCATTGTGAGCGCAGATCTTAATTTATGATTCCAGATTCCCTGAAACGCCAGTCTGATGTCTTCTAACATAATGGCACCTCACTCTCTTTCATTTTGATACTGTTCAGTCTTCTTAATAATAGTCGTACAGGGTATCTGCTTCCTGTGTCTTTGCGCCTTCTTTGACATCTCTGCCGTAAGGGAACGCGATCAGGTCGTCCATTGTGAGGCCGGAGGTGATCTCCAGTGAATTGTACATATTTTTGCCAACCTCTACATACTGTTTTGTTAATCTGCCGTTATCTCCCCGCTTGTAGACATAATAGCGGTTTCCTTCCTCGCGGACAAACATTTTTTCAAGATAGATCGATCCATCACTACCTGCTGCAATTCCATTCATCGACAGATTCACAGACTCACCATTCGAGAGATTTGCGTCTCCGTGGATCACGAGCGTGAACGGATAGAAGGACTGATTCTGGTTCTCTCCTGTGGAATAATCGCTTACCGGTGAGTTGCCAACACCTGTAACTGTCGCTTCGTAGGATTCTCCCGACTGCCAGGACATTACAGTCGCAGTCATTCCTTCTTTGATCTGATCAAGCATTGTCTCTCCGACTCTTCCGGTCACATAGAAACCTTCTTCTCCGACAACGCTGACAACTGGTTTGTTCTCATTCTTTGCAGACGCTTCGTCAGTCGCTTCTTTGACTACACCTTCTACCGTACTTTTGATCACGCCGTCCCCGACCTTTTTCTTCAGCTTTTTCAGTTCCAGTTCAGCGGATCTCCTGGAAAGATCCAGATCTTTGATCTTCTGCTCTTTCTCCTTGATTTGCTTCGTCACTTCTTCCTTTGACGGGAGGTCCGGGGTGTCTGGGATAACCGGATCTTCTGAAATATCCGGTTCCGGAGTTGGCTCTGGTTCCGGAGTTGGCTCCGGGTCTGGAGTTGGCTCTGGTTCCGGAGTTGGCTCTGGATTCGGAGTCGGCTCCGGGTCTGGAGTTGGTTGTGGATCCGGTATGACTACCTGTCCTGTTTTTCCATCGAGGATCCAACAGGATAAGAATTTTGTCGGTGCTTCTGCGTTATCTACTACATCAAAGGCACACACTTGACCCTCTTTTAATACTTTGAGCATAAACGGTGCATTTACGGCTGCCCCCGGTGCACAAAGATAACGATACGGTTTTTCCATTGTTCCGTCTGCGTCTTCTTTATTATAAGGAACAGAATCTAATGTGATCTCACTGTAAACCTCTTTTCCCTTTAATGCTTCAGGAAATGGACGCTCGATTGCGGAAGACGGTACATCGTCTTTTTTGTTATCGTCTTTGGATGTATCGTCTTTGGATGTATCGTCTTTGGATGTATCGTCTTTTGTATTATCATCTTTCGAAGCATCGTCTTTTGAAGTATCATCCTTCGAGGTATCACCATCCGGTTTTTTATTCTCATCCTCTTTTGATGTATTAAGAACGGTTGTCTTTACAGCACTCATCTTCTGTACAGTTGGCTGCTGTTCTCCATCTGTGCTTGTCTGCACGACGGATGCCCCTGTATCTGCCTTCGCGGTCTTCGTCCCCTTGAGCTGGGTGATCTCTTTCTGCAGGTTCTGAATGTTCAGGTCAATCCCCTGAATCTGCATTTCTTTCATCTCAAGCTCCAGGGAAGAAAGTGTCGTGTCGTATGCCACAAGACGGTCTCCAACTTTCACCGTATCCCCGGCTTTCACGTAAACCTGTGTGATCGGCATAGTATCATCCACGTAAATGTCCTGCTTCTGGTTCGTTGTGACGGTTCCGTAACTTGCAATCCCGCTATCATCGTACCCGCCGCCGGAATTCACACTACTGACAGGAGCTACTTTAACAGCCTTTCCGCTGTTCTTCACTGCGAAACCGATTCCAAGTGCAAGAACGATACAGCCTGCTGCCACAGGAATGCCGATCTTGATTATTTTCTTTTTATTCATCCACACTCTCCTCCGTTCCCGGAACTCCTTCCTGCATTGCATTTTCTTCTACAGGTTCTTCGTAACCGCCCTCGGCTCCTGACATATCTGAAGTACTGCCTGATGTACCTGAATCGTTCTTCACAACAGCCGCACCTTTTTTGCACTCCTCGCTTGGCCATACAATATAATCAGAAGCTTTCAGTCCGTCTACGATCTCACAGGTTCCCATATCTTCGTTCGTCTCTCCAAGTGTAACAGAACGCTTCTCTAGCTTGTCATTATCTCCTGCTACCCATACATATGGATGATCTGAATCTGCGTCTATAATGTAGTCACGCATCAGCCACATCTTGTCTGCTTCCAGTGAAGTACTTGTCTCGATATAGACATGCTGTCCGAGCATCAATCCATCTATTGTATCCAATGTGACATAGAATGGATACTTTGTTGCCTGATTATCGCTGTTCTCAGAACCGTAACTCATGGAATCCTGGGAACTGTTCTCCGGCTTCTCTGTGTCTACGTTATCTACTGTACCTGTCCAGATCTCATCTTCATTCACTCTGGAGCGGATTGTCACCTGTGTGCCCGGTGTCAGATCTCCGATGTTCTGCTCGCTGATCTTTCCTTTGATTCTGTATTTTCCTGTAGAAAGGATACTCATAAACGGTTTGGACTCCCCTGTAGAAGGGTCTGTTCCCTGCTGTTCGTTGATCTCCTGTACAATTCCGGCAACTGTAGAAGTTACTGTAGACTGTTCCAGGCTCTTCTGTGTACGGTTTACTTCCAGCTCTTTTACTTTATAATTGTACTCTTCCTGCTTGATCTCCATCTGAAGTTCCTGGATCTGTGTCGTATAGGACAGCTGTTCGCTGGCCGGCGCACTCTTCTTCTCCGTTGTAAGTGTCGCGATCTGTGAATTCAGGCTGCTGATGTTGTTCGTGATCTTCTCAAGCTCCAGTTTTCCCTGATCTAATGTCATGGCAAGCTCTTCTGTATCGTATTCAAACAGCTTTGTTCCAGGCTCTACTTCCTGCCCTTTTTCAACAAAGATCTGTTTTATCTTCTGATTGTCTGCCAGTGTCAGTTTCAACGTATCCTGTGCTTCAACCACTCCTGTAAACCGGTTCTGTGTCCCAAGTCCTGTCCCTGTGATCATTCCGACGGAATCCGCATAAAGAACATTCTCTCCATCTGCTCCACTTCCACCTGTCAGATTCTTCACAAGGATCAGGGCGATCACTGCCACAAGGAAGATACCTCCGCCGATCAACATTCCTTTTTTCTGTTTTGTATCCAATCCTCTTTTTTCTTTCGGCTGACTGGAGCTCTGTGTGTCGGATGACTGCTTTCTGATTCCCCGCATCTTTTGCCCTCCTGCTTTATTTTATTTTTACTTCTTTTTGTGCAAAAGATAAAATCTCCGGGACATCCGGTACAATCTGCACAAAATATTCTCTCATACCATCAGTATACAGGAAATGTGCATGAAAAGACATTGATATTTTCTTAAGATTTTTTATCTTTTTTCTATAGCCGGCTCACAGACTCCTTCTGCTCCGGCAAGCAGAATCATCAGAAGCAAATCTCTCTGTGGTCCAAGCCATGCTTCTTTTGGCTCGTACCATTCCTGAAGAGTATGGATTCCGTCTTCTTCTCCACCTCTTCCAACAGTGATTGCCGGGATTCCCATACTGATCGGGATATTCGCATCCGTACTGCTCTCATACCGATACTCCGGTTCAATCCCCAGCAGTTCTGCCGCCCGGAATGCTGCTTTCACGATCACACAGTCCTTTGGCTGTGCCCCCGCTGGTCTCACACCGCGTCCTTCGATCTGCACTTTGATCTGCGGCTTTGAAGCATCCCATCTTGCATTTTCTTCTTCCACTGCCTGTTTGATCACTTTATGAAGTTCTTTGTCCAATCGGTTCAACTCTTCTTCGCTGTCCGAACGGAGGTCTACCAGCATGGATGCAGAACCTGAAATTGTATTTACAGAAGTTCCTCCCTGGATCACGCCTACGCTAAATGTTGTCTTCGGCTCATCCGGGACCTGGAATTCTGCGATCTGTGCGATGGCTCGTCCCATTGCATGGATTGGATTAGGAATGCCAAAGTTCTGGAAACTGTGACCACCTCTTCCGGTAAATGTCACCTCATAACGGTGACTTCCTGTTGCCGTATAGATCACCCCGCCCGTATACTGGTTATCAATCGAGACAAATGCATCTACCTTTGGACATTCTTCTGAAGCTTTGTTGTCGTATCCGAACAGATACTTCACACCCCTTAGATCTCCAAGTCCTTCTTCACACACATTTGCACAGAAGATCAAGTCCCCTTTTGTGTGAAGATCTGCATGAATCATTGCTTTCGCCACTGCGATCATCTCCGCCACTGCATGTGTGTCATCGTTAATGCCAGGACAATAATAACGATTTCCTTCTTTCCTTATCGTCAGATCTGTCCCTTCCGGGAATACTGTGTCTGTGTGTGCTGCAAGCATTACACTTGGTCCTTCACCGGTTCCCGGCCAGATCCCAAGCACATTTCCAACAGCGTCAATCCTAACATCCCTAAGCCCGATCTCCTGGAACCGCTCCCGGATATACTCCGCTTTTTTCTCTTCCTTATAAGGAGGTGCCGGAATCTGACACATATTGAGCGTATCCTGAGTCGTCGCCGGATCTTCTTCCTTTATATATTCCAATGCCTGTTTTATTTTTTCATTTTCAAGAATCATTTCCCTGTTTCCCTTCGTTCTGTGTACTTTGTATTTTGCTGTAATAAACACTTTTAGTATATCATATTTTCTTAATGATACCGTGATTTTGCGGATTTTCTATAACAGTAATTTTTTTATTGAACTTTTTCATTTATCGTGGTATACTCTGACTAAAGTTTTGAACTTTTAAATTGAACTTTTTAGAGATTTTCGTATTGAAGCAGATTTTAAATTGAACTTTGTATTTTGTTAATACTTTATTAATGGGGTCTGACCTCTGGAAGGATGACCCCAGAAAGGAGCTTTATGGAAACCTTTGCAGACAGATTAAAAGCCGCTATGAACAAGCAAGGCCTGAAGCAGGTTGATCTTGTTCGTCTTGCCCAGCAGAAAGGGATCAAGCTTGGGAAAAGTCATGTCAGCCAGTATGTCAGTGGGAAGACAATCCCGCGTACCGACATCTTACATTTTCTGGCAGATGCCCTGCAGGTTGATCCTGACTGGTTAAACAATAATAATGATTCCACACTGTCAGATGTTGATAAGATACAGACATCCGCAGATAATTCAGGAGGTATGAAAGTGAGAGAATTCAAGAAATCATCCAAGTTAAATAATGTATTATATGATGTGAGAGGTCCGGTTGTTGATGAGGCTGCCAAAATGGAAGAGATGGGAACTCATGTACTGAAGCTTAATATCGGAAATCCGGCTCCGTTTGGCTTCCGTACACCGGATGAGGTGATCTATGACATGAGCCGTCAGCTTTCTGACTGCGAAGGCTACTCTGCTTCTGCCGGTCTGTTCTCTGCGCGAAAAGCGATCATGCAGTATGCCCAGTTAAAGCACCTGCCGAATGTAACGATGAGCGATATTTACACTGGAAATGGTGTCAGTGAACTGATCAATCTTACGATGTCTGCTCTTTTGGATACAGGGGATGAGATTCTTATCCCGTCTCCGGATTATCCGCTCTGGACAGCTTGTGCTACACTTGCCGGTGGAAAGCCTGTGCACTATATCTGTGATGAGCAGTCTGACTGGTATCCGGATATCGAAGATATGCGTAAGAAGATCAATGACCGTACAAAAGCGATCGTTATCATCAATCCAAACAATCCGACCGGTGCTCTTTATCCGAAGGAAGTACTGCAGCAGATTGTAGACCTCGCAAGAGAGCACCAGCTGATCATTTTCTCTGATGAGATTTATGATCGTCTTGTTATGGATGGAAAAGAGCATGTTTCTATTGCTTCTCTCGCACCGGATCTGTTCTGCGTGACATTCAGCGGACTGTCCAAGTCCCATATGATCGCCGGATTCCGTATCGGATGGATGATCTTAAGTGGAAATAAAAATATTGCAAGAGACTATATCGAAGGAATCAAGATGCTTTCCAACATGCGTCTTTGCTCTAACGTTCCGGCACAATCCATTGTACAGACAGCTCTCGGCGGACACCAGAGTGTAAATGATTATATTGTTCCGGGTGGACGTATTTACGAGCAGCGTGAATATGTTTACAAGGCTCTGACGGATATTCCGGGAATCAGCGCAGTAAAACCGCAGGCTGCATTTTATATGTTCCCGAAGATTGATACGAAGAAGTTCAATATTGTGAATGATGAGAAATTTGCTCTTGATCTGCTTCGTGACAAGAAGATCCTGATCGTTCAGGGAAGTGGATTTAACTGGCATCAGCCGGATCATTTCCGCGTGGTTTATCTGCCGCGTATTGAAGTGCTGAAAGAGGCGGTTGGTAAAATCGGGGAGTTCCTGCAGTACTATAGACAGTAGGAATTGAAAAAATGAGCTTTGGAAAGCCAAAACTTTCCAGAGCTCATTTTTTTCAGATCGAGGGCAAAGCCCAACTCTATCCAAGCAGTTCTCTTACCATCTCTGCATCAAATTCAACACTCTCCACATGATTCACCTCAATCTGATACAGTGCATTCGCTGCGATGTGTTCTGCTGCCTGTTCCAGATCACGGATTCCTGATGTATTGGAGTATAGTTCAATCACTTCATTGAGTGCCTCCTCTGTCATAATGCACTCTTCTGCCTTCAGGCTCATGCGTTTCAGCACCTTCGGAAGTGCAAATTTGGAGAAGATTACTTTCTTCTCTTCCGGTGTATAATCCGGGATATCAATGACAGCGAAACGGGACATGAGCGGTGCACTGATCTGATCCTTGTCATTCGCTGTAGCGATTGGATATACACCAACGGTAGGGATCATACACTCCATGTAATTGTCTGTAAATCCAAGGTTGTCCAGCAGTGTAAGTAAAACATCTGCCGGGTTTCCGTTTCCCTTTCCGGATGCCGCCTTATCCAGCTCATTAATAATGAATACTAGATTGGATTCCCCTGCCATGGAGAATGCTTCCATGATAATACCTGGCTTTGCGTTTGAATAGATTCTTGAACTTCCTGTCAGCTGTTCCGGATCGTTAATGGAACTCATATCTAGTGTTGTCCAAGGAAGTTTAAGGATTCTTGCAACTGCATAAGCAATCTGAGATTTACCTGTTCCTGCCGGTCCGACAAGCAGAAGTCCGTACGCCGGAAGTGTGTGTGTACGGTTAATCTGAATGATCGTCTCTATGATTCTCTGCTTTACTTTCTCCATTCCATACAGCTCTTCATCCAGAATTCTTCTCGCTTCATCCGGATCGATTGCTTCAAAATAATTACTCTTCCACTGAATATTCATCATGATAGAAAGTGCTCTCTGTGCGTGACGGCGCTCTTCCTGAGAGACCTCGTGAGAACGTGCAACTGCAAGATTTCTTCTTGCCCACAGACGAATGTTATCCGGAAGTGTACGTCCTGCGCATGTCATAAAGTCTGTAATACTCTGAATACTTGTAAGCTTCATGTCATCTCCGGACTCTTCCTGCTCGTCATCATTGATCTTTTCTTTTGGCGCATCACTTGCAAACAGCCGCTCAATCATAAACTGAAGGAAGCCGTCCTCAGCAGATAATTTTGTTCCGCCTCCAAATGCGATCTCACGGATTCTGTAAACGGCATAACCATCCGGCTTATTTTCTCCGGAAAGACGTACATTAATGTGATTTTCTCCAAGCCATTTTAAAAGGCTGACAAAACGTGCATCCACTTTCAGGATATCTGCACTGCATGTTCCGTCCTTTTCATCAAACTCAAATGCGGTCTGCTTATTCTGATTGGTAAATACACCGCAGGAATGATGATTCCACTTCCGGTTCTGGTTATCCAGAACAAGAATCGGACACTCCGGTGTCGCATGGTCTTCGTTGGAACAAAATGTTGTATAAGTACACTGAACTTCTTTCTTATCTTCCGGTGCACTGTTAAAGTCAAATACTGGCATACTTTCATCTCCTCATGTTTTGTTTTCAGAAACATTACTATTCTACCACAAACTTTTTGAAAGAAAAAGGAAGAATATTATGCATATTCCAGGTTTATTTCTATCGAATATCTTAAGATATCCTAAAACTTGGCTACATTTCTTGTAACTTGTATCTTTTTATGCTACGATACTTTTCAGAAGGATCTTGTCAACTTCTGACATTTTTCGAACTAATTCATGCAAAGGAGAATCTTCTATGAAAATCTGTCCAAAATGTAATTCACTCTGCGAAGACAGTGCTTCTTTCTGTCAGGAATGTGGTGCTCCGCTTCCTGCTCCTAATGATAATGCTCATACACAGGAGAATCAAAAGCAGCAGGAAAGCCAGTTCCAGCAGAATGCATATTACCAGAATGCATACCAGAACAACTATAATCAGAACAATTATTACCGGAACGGGGCAACTGCAGGCATTTTGCCACGTAATCTTGTGCTTGCAATTGTTTTTTCTTTTCTCACCTGCGGCATCTACAGTATCTACTGGATGATCAAGCTGAATGATGAGGTGAATCAGCTGGCAGGAGAGCCACAGGCAACAAGCGGAGGCATGGTATTCCTATTTTCTTTGATCACCTGTGGAATCTATGGTATTTACTGGGCTTATAAGATGGGAGAACGCTGTGACCGCATCAGAGGAATACAGGGGAATTCTTCTATTCTCTACCTGGTTCTCTCGATTTTAGGATTAGATATTGTATATTTCTGTTTATTGCAGGATATGATCAACAAAGAGGTATCTTAATGCAAAGAGGATACATAGAAATTCTTGTCACATACAAGTTTTCTATGTATCCTCTTTCTTCTATCTTTCTATTGCATTAGACATGGAAACATCCACCGCCAATAAATTCTCTCAAAAGTGAATTCGTTGGCACATTGTCATTTCCGATTCCTACGAAATAATCCAGGAATTTCAACAACCGCTTTGCTTCAACATATTCCGGAGAGTCTTTGCTTACGCCAAGAAGCAACGGCTCCACATACTGTTTCAACACTGCCAGTTCATAGATCAGGGAAGAGTTAAACATCACATCTGCATATTCCTGATATGGGAAAATATTCTTCTCTTCTCCTCTTCTCACTGACGGCCACATTGAGATGGTCTTCGTCGCCGATGCCCCTCTTGTTCTTGCATCCCTGACAAGTCTTCGGATCAAACGTCCGTCTGTAGACGGAATCCGGTTATGCTCATCAATATTCAGCTGTGTTAATGCACTGATATAGATCCTGAATTTCCGGTCATCACATAACTGTTCTGTCAGCTTCGGATTCAGGCAATGGATTCCTTCGATTACAAGGATATCATTTTCACCGAGTTTCTTTGGCTTTGTTTCAAAATTCCGTTTACCGGTCTTAAAGTCAAAAACCGGAAGATAGACTTCCTCGCCTGCCAGAAGATTGCTCATGTCCTCATTGAACTTTTCCACATCGATTGCTTCAATGCATTCGAAGTTATAATTTCCATCCTCGTCTTTCGGTGTTTTCTCCCGATCCACGAAATAATTATCTACAGAAATCGGATGTGGATGAAGCCCGTTCACTCTGAGCTGAATGGATAAGCGATGTGAAAATGTTGTCTTGCCGGAAGAAGAAGGTCCTGCGATCAGAACAAACTTTACCCCCGGACGATCTGCGATCTGCTTTGCGATCTCTCCGATCTTGCGCTCCTGGAATGCCTCCTGGACAAGAACAATCTCTCGCATATCATCCTGCGTGATCATGTCATTGAGCGCGCCGACGGTATCAATCCCCTGCTGGTCTCCCCATCTCACAGACTCACTGAGTACACGAAACAACTTATCCTTTGGCACAAATAAAGGCACTTTCTCCGGTTCGTCTTTCAGCGGCATCTGAAGTACGATTCCGCCCTGATACAGATACAATGCAAAATACTTCAAATCTCCTGTATCCGGCATCATATAACCATAATAATAGTCACGGAATTCATTCATGGCATACAAATTCACGTGGGAACTTCTCCGATACCGGAACAGGCGTTCTTTATCAAACATTCCATATCGATGGAATAATTCCACTGCCTCTTCTGTATGGATCAACTCCTTTGTGATCGGAAGTCTCTGCTGTACAAGTTCATACATGCGTTCTTCAACTTTCCATTGGAATTCCATTCCAACATGATCGATTCCTTCCACCGTACAGTAAAATCCTGCACCTAACGAAAAATGAATCCTTACCCGCACCTGCTGCGGACGCTCATGGCCAATCACATCGTGTACTGCCTTAATAAAAAGAAAGCAGACACTTCTCCGATACGTGTCATACCCCGCCGTATCCTGTGTTGTAATAAATCGCAGCGTACAGTCTCCGGAAACCTGTTTTCTAAGTTCTTGCAGACGATGTCCATCCAGCATCACAAGTGCGATCTGATGTTTATACTCTTTCTGAAAATCCTTCGCGATCTCCTGATAAGACGTCCCCTTCTCATAAAGATACTCTTTTCCGCTTATCGTAACCTTACATTTCTGACTTTCCAACTCCTCAGCCACCTCCACTGTCTTTGTGAACTGCTTTCTTCCCACAGCTGCCCTGCTGAACATTATTATGCGTTCACTTCTGATTATATGATCTGGAACGGATGCTCGATTGGATCTGTAAGTACATCCAGCACCGGAAGCTTCTTCTCGAAGAACTGCTTCATATCTTCAATAAAAATATATTCTGTGCCATAATGTCCTGCATCAATTACTGCAAGCCCCTGCTCTACTGCATCAATTCCATCATGATGACCGATATCTCCTGTTACAAGAACATCTGCCCCCTTCTCGAGAGCAACTGCAATCGAGCTCTTTCCTGATCCCGGAGAAATTGCAAGACGATGTACCTTCTTCTGCATATCTCCAAATACTTTCAGACTTCCAAGTTCAAGTCTGTGTTTCACATAGACACAGCACTCTTCCAATGTCATATCTTTCTCCAGATTACCGATTCTTCCGATTCCTTCCGGATTCCCTTCTTCATCTGTATAGGTAACATCTAACACTTCCCCATTCTGAAGATCCATGATCTTTCCGGACAGTTCTGCCATACCAAGCACATCATAATTCGTATGCATTGCATAATAAGAAATGTCATTCTGAATCAGCTTCACAATTCTTCTTGTAATAAAATCTTCATCCGTCACTTTCTTTACTGCTGAGAATAAAAGCGGGTGATGTGTGATCAGCATGTCCGCACCTTCCTTGATCGCACGGTCGATCACAACATCTGTTGCATCCAGTGCCAGATAAATTCTGGACACCTCTTTCTCTGAACGTCCTGCAAGCAGTCCTACATTGTCAAATCCCAAAGCTGCTGTTCGCGGGAATGTTGCCTCTATTACCTGTATAATCTCTTTACACTGCATAATATTCCATCCCTTTCTCTGCTTCTACAAGTTCCTGTTCCAATTCTTCTTTTCTCTGACGGATCCGGTCAGAATCTTTTGCTTTCAATCCTTCTAAAATACTTTGATAAATGCGTATCTCTCTTTCCAGATACTCTCTGAGTACCGGATGTTGTTTCTCCAGCAAAAGCTTTCCATATTTTAACTGAACCGTATCCCAGCACTTTACTTCTGTATCTTCGCCTGCTGTATCATCAGCTACCGGTGGTCTTACCTTCATCATAGGATAATATTTTCCATCTTCACAGACCATATCTTCTTCCAGAAATTCATATCCCTTCTCAAGAAGAAATGCCCGCACTTTCTCAATCTCTGACTGTGGCTGAAGGATACACTCCTCAAGCTTTCGCACCACTTCCTCTCCTTCTGTCAGGATCCGGATCACAAGTCCGCCGCCCATTCCTGCGATGACCGCAGACTGGACTTCTCCCGGCTGTAATGCCTGAAATCCATTGGAAAGTCTCGTCTCTATCTCTGCTTCAAGTCCATTCTCGCGGATATGTTCCTCTGCTCGCTGCAGTGGTCCTTCATTGACATCAAGTGCAACTGCTTCTGTAATCTTCTTCTGCTGTGTCAGATAAATCGGAATATATGCATGATCCGTTCCAATGTCCGCTAATTTATAATGGGCGGTCACAAGATCTGCGACCGCCTGTAATCTTTTCGATAATTCCATCATTAATCCAGATAATCCCTCAGTTTTCTGCTTCTGCTTGGGTGACGGAGCTTACGGAGTGCTTTCGCCTCGATCTGACGGATACGCTCTCTTGTTACATCAAACTCTCGTCCAACCTCTTCAAGTGTACGTGCTCTTCCGTCATTCATTCCGAAACGAAGACGGAGGACTTTCTGCTCTCTCTCTGTCAATGTATCCAGTACTTCATCCAGCTGCTCTTTCAGAAGTGTCTGTGCAGCTGCCTCGGCCGGAACCGGTACATTATCATCCTGGATAAAGTCTCCAAGGTGGCTGTCTTCTTCTTCACCAATTGGTGTCTCAAGAGAAACCGGTTCCTGTGAAATCTTCAGGATCTCACGTACACGTTCCACCGGCATATCCATCTCCTTGGCAATCTCTTCCGGAAGCGGTTCTCTTCCCAGTTCCTGAAGAAGCTGTCTGGATACACGGATCAGCTTGTTGATCGTCTCAACCATATGAACCGGGATACGGATTGTTCTTGCCTGATCTGCAATCGCTCTTGTGATCGCCTGACGGATCCACCATGTAGCATAAGTACTGAACTTATATCCCTTGTGATAATCAAACTTTTCAACTGCTTTGATCAGACCGAGGTTACCCTCCTGGATCAGATCAAGGAATAACATGCCTCTTCCAACATATCTCTTTGCAATGCTGACTACAAGTCTTAAGTTCGCTTCTGCAAGCTCTTTCTTGGCTTCCTCATCGCCTTCTTCCATTCTCTGTGCAAGCTCAATCTCACGTTCTGCACTCAGAAGAGGTACCTTACCGATCTCTTTTAAATACATACGGACCGGATCTTCAATACTCACGCCTTCCGGAACTGACAGGTCGATATTCTCCATATCCACGTCGTCTTCCTCAGATATGATAATGTCATCCAGATCTACATCCACCTCATCCGGTGTATCTCCGCTAATGCGCAGCACATCAATGTTATTTGCCTCAAGGTAATCAAATACCTTCTCCATCTGATCTGCGTTGAGTTCCATATCATTGAAAAAATCATTGATCTCCTGGACATCCAGTATGCTCTTTTTCTTTTTACCAAGTGCAACCAGGTCTTTCAATCTATCAAGAAATTTCTGTGTAATATCGTCCATGTGTTCTTCCTTCCTTCGCTGCGCGCATCCGCAGCCTGTCTTGTTTTATTTTATCCTTATTGAATTGTAATATTCAAATTCTTCAGGTTCTCCAGCTTCCGTTTTTCTTCCATCAAATGCTGTAACCCCCGCATATCTGTCGGGTCGAGATTCATTGTCTGATGCTCAATGCTATAACTCTTCACCCGCAGGATCGTCTCCTGTAAAGCCTGTTCTCTCTCTTCCTTTGTCCTCAGCTCTTTGATTCTTGTATTAAACAAAGAGGCTGCTTCTCTATGATCTTCTTCCTCTGTGAAATGATTCAGGATCTTCGCAGGATTCAAGGCTCCCTGTTTTCTCTGCTCATATAAAAGTTCTGCAACCGTCCGATACAGACTTTCTGTAAAATCACCCGGGCTTATGTAATGACTGATCTGATCAAAGAGCCTGTCATCATCGATCATCCAGGTCAACAATGCTTTCTGTGAAGTAAGGATTCCGTCTTCCTTTTGCTTCTTCTCAGATCCCTCTGCCCGTTTCGGTTTTGCGACCGGTCTCGCCATTCCGGCATTCACAGCCATCTTTGCGACCATCTTCTCCAGGCTTTCCCGGCTGACCCGGTATGCTGTTGCAACAGCTTCGATATAGTTGTTACGCTCCAGCTCATCTTCGAATTCAAGCAGTCTCCTCGACACTTCCTTGAAGAAATCTGTCTTGCCTTCCGGAGAATTCATATCATATTGTTTCTCCAGCATCTCCAGGCTGAACATGAATCCATTACGCGCCGCATGGATCCGCTTCTCATATTCTTCTGCTCCAAGGTTCTTAATGAATTCATCCGGATCTTTATATGGATCCATCCTTACAACTTTAGCAGAAATCCCGGCCTCCCGCAAGATCGGCACTGCGCGAAGTGCTGCTCTTGTACCGGCTTCATCACTGTCATAAGTCAGATAAACTTCCTGGACATAACGCTTGATCAGAGCTGCATGCCCTGCTGTCAATGCAGTCCCCAATGAAGCTACCGCATTCGTAAATCCGGACTGATGGAGAGAGATCACATCCATATATCCTTCGCAAAGAAGAAAGTATGGCTTTCTTGATGTTCTGGCACGGTTCAGACCATAAAGATTCCGGCTCTTATCAAAAACGACTGTCTCCGGTGAATTCAGATATTTCGGTTTCCCATCTCCCATCACACGACCACCAAATCCGATCACACGGTTATTGACATCCATAATTGGAAACATCACACGATTCCAAAACTTGTCGTACACACCCTGACGTTCATCCGTGTTGATCAGTCCGGCCTGTCGAATCAGGTCTTCACTGTATCCCTTCTCTCTCAGATACTTATACAGATCATCACTGTATTTGTTCGAAAATCCCAGTCCAAACGCTGTGATTGTCTCATCTGAGAGTTCACGGTTCTTAAGATAACTGTAGGCCTGACTTCCACGCTCTGATTTCAGCTGTACGTAGAAATACTTTGCAGCCAGCTTATTCATCTCGAGAATCGTAGACTTTAAATCTGCTTTTTCCTTCGCTTCTTTCGAGTATTCCATCTCCGGAAGTTCGATTCCTGCTCTGTCCGCAAGAAACTTCACTGCTTCTACAAAAGAAAAATTCTCATATTCCATAAGAAATGTAAAAACATTCCCTCCCGCCCCACATCCAAAGCAGTAATACATCTGCTTCTGTCTGCTCACAGAAAAAGACGGTGATTTCTCATTATGGAACGGACATAATCCAAAATAAGAGCTGCCTTTCTTCTGCAGCCGGACATATCCGGAAATCACATCTACAATATCATTCCTTGATCTTACTTCTTCTATCAGTTCTTCTGAGTAGTACATGAGTGCCTCCGCTTAATGTTTAAAGAATACTCTATTATATATATTCGACAAAACTCTTCTCTTTCCTTTTTATTTTTTTAATTTTCTTCTTTTTTTCTTTTCCAATATTATTTTCCAAGCAGAACGGTTTTATATATAAAAAAACCAAGAATACTTTGTTCTGTACTCTTGGTCTTATCTTACTGCGGAAGATGGGACTTGAACCCACACGATCGCATTGATCACAAGATCCTTAGTCTTGCTCGTCTGCCAGTTCCGACACTTCCGCATATCATCATTTTACCGTGGTCATCTGCGTTACCGCCTTGCCACAACGACTATAATACACGTTGCGGCATTAAATGTCAACAGTTTTTTTAATTTTTTTAAAAATTTATTTTTTATATACAATTAATACAATAAGAAAACCCGGTCTTCCGAAGAAAACCGGGTGAAAATACAAGCTCAAATTAAGCAAGTTTCTCTTTTGCTACTGCTGCGAGTGCTGCGAATCCTTCTCTGTCGCTTACTGCAAGCTCTGCAAGCATCTTTCTGTTCATGTCAACGTTAGCCAGTTTAAGACCATACATGAATTTGCTGTAAGAAAGTCCATTCATTCTTGCAGCTGCGTTAATACGAGCGATCCAAAGCTGTCTCATCTGACGCTTACGCTGTTTTCTTCCTGCGTAAGAAGATGTGAGTGCTCTCATTACAGACTGTTTTGCAACTCTGTACTGTTTGGAACGAGCTCCTCTGTATCCTTTAGCCAGTTTCAGTGTTCTGTTATGTTTCTTCTTAGCGTTCATTCCGCCTTTGATTCTTGCCATTTCCTAATCTCCTCCTTAATCTACTTCCAAATCTTACAGATATGGTAAAACCTTCTTCATGTTCTTTACATTTGTTGCATCTGTAATAGTTGCCTGTCTCAGATTTCTCTTTCTCTTTGTAGACTTCTTTGTTAAGATATGGCTCTTGTAAGCTTTATTTCTTTTCAGCTTTCCTGTACCTGTTACTTTGAAGCGCTTTGCTGCCGCTCTATTTGTTTTGATTTTTGGCATGATAATTTCCTCCTTTATTGTGCTGCCTTACAGGATCTTCATCCCGGATCATATTGTCTTAACGTTTTTCAGCTAAAACCATACTCATATTTCTGCCTTCCAGTTTTGCTGCCTTTTCTACTGTAGCAACATCTTCCAGCTGCTTTGCAAAATCATCAAGGATATGCTTGCTCTGCTGTACGTGAGCCATCTCACGACCTCTGAAACGCAGTGTCACCTTAACCTTATTTCCCTTGGAAATGAACTTCTTAGCATTGTTCACTTTGGTATTCAGGTCATTCGTATCAATGTTCGGTGATAAACGCACTTCTTTGATTTCAACAGTTTTCTGTTTCTTCTTGGCTTCTTTCTCTTTACGAGTCTGCTCGTATTTGTACTTGCCATAGTCAATGATCTTACATACCGGTGGCTTTGCTCCCGGTGCAATCTTCACCAGATCAAGCTCTGCTTCCTGTGCAAGCTTCATTGCATCTCTGGATGACATGATGCCTAACTGTTCCCCATCCGCGCTGATCAATCTTACTTCTTTATCTCTGATCTGCTCGTTAATCATTAAATCGCTAATTGTCGTATACCTCCGTCAAATGAATTTCCTTTAGGTTCTTACGCGAAAACACAAAAAAACGAGTGAATATCATATCCACCCGACAAATGTAATAACTCCAACAGGAGCTCCTTATTATCGATATCGGACCATCAGTCACTCAATTGTGCTGCGGTGAGAGTGGATACTCTACTTTGTTTTTTGCTTAACGCAATATCTAATCTACCATATCCACTCTTTCCTGTCAACACTTTAAATGCATTTTCTTTTGTTTTTTTATTTTTTTCGAAATTTATCTTTCATTTCCCATGCAGAATACGGCAACAACACCCGGTCCTGTATGACTTCCGATCACTGTTCCGATATTATTGATCAGAATATTCTCTATTCCCATCTTCTCTCTGACACGTCCGGCAACATACTCTGCATCTTTCAGGCAATCTCCGTGCGTGATCATTATGATCTCATTCTCCCAGCCTTTCGACTGTTCTACTGCCATATCAACAATTTTATTCAGAGACTTCTTGCGACCACGTTCTTTCGCAATCACCTGAAGTTTTCCATTGTTATCCATATGTATGATCGGTTTCACTTGCACGAGTGTCCCCAAAACTGCTGCCGCTTTGGAAATACGTCCACCTCTCTGCAGATGATTCAGATCATCCACCGTAACATTATGGCAAACGTGAAGCTTGTTCTCTTCTGCCCACTTTGCGATCTCATCAATCGTCTTGCCTTCTTCTTTCAACTTAAGAGCATAGTACAAAAGCAATCCCTCTCCCAGGCAGGCGCAAAGTGTATCGATCACGATAATCTTTGCTTCCGGATAATCCTCCGCCAGTTCTTCCGCCGCGATTCGCATACTATTGCATGTTCCGCTTAATCCGGAAGAGAATCCAAGATGAAGTACATCTTTTCCTTCCTTCACAAACGGTTCAAGCATCTCGCGTGCTTCCTCCGGATTGATCTGAGAAGTCACAGACATATGGCCTTCTCTTAATTTCTGAAAGAACTCTTTTGCTGTCAATCCTGACATATCTGTGTAAGTTTCTCCATCAATCGTATATTTCAACGGAAGAACCGGAACATGTCTCTCTTCCAGCCATTCCTTCGGTAAGTCTACAGTACTGTTCACGGTAATAATGAACTCTCTCATGTCAATAACCTCCTGCTCTCTTTCTTCCGGAAACCACCACTACATTCCATATAGCAGACATGTATTTTCCGGATAAGCAATATTTTTTATATCATACCACCTTTTATAATAAAGAGCAAAGATATATTAACAAAATTAAGATTTTGTCAGTTAATTTTTACATTTAGATAATTTCTTCCTGAAAGTGTTTTATTAAACACGAGGAAACATAATACCAAAATACATCCCGCAACAAATCCATACAGATTAAACACTGCAGTCAGTACAAGAAGCATCAGTCTCATAAATTTTAATGCATATCCAAGTTCGAAATTCGGCTGTGTATAATTTGCCACTGCCACAAATGCCATATATAGCATTACTTCTGAATTGAACCAACCGGATTCTACCGAAAATTCTCCCATCACAATACCGGCGATCACACTCAGTGGAGTACTGAGCATCGTTGGCGTATTCATCGCAGCCAGCCGTAAACCATCAATTGACAGTTCAAGCAGAAGAAACTGCCAGATCAATGGAAGATTGATCTGATCACGCACCATTACAAATGAAAAAACGCCCGGTAGCCACTGCGGATTCTGCATATATAATAGATACAATGGTGTAAAAAACACCGTTGCGATTGTGATCAGGGTTCTGGAAATCTTCAGATACATTCCGGTCAATGTCGGAAAATAATAATCATTTGCCTCTTCTATCATATCCAAAACGGACGTTGGAAGTATCATTGCCGACGGCGAGTTATCCACCAGAATCACAACCTTTCCTTCCAAAAGACAGGCTGCTGCCGTATCTGGTCTCTCTGTAAATTTGAACTTTGGGAAAGGATTGAACCATTTTCTCTTGAAAAGTGCTTCTGCAAGACTCTGCTGATTCATTCTCAGGTCATCTACCTCAAGTTTCTCAATCCTTGATTTTATATTGTTTAAAAGTTCTTCATCTACACGGTCTGACATATAACAGACTGCTATGTCCGTTCTGGAACTCTGACCTGCTTCTGTCATTTCCATAATCAGATGTGGATCTCTGATTCTTCTCCGCATCAGTGCCGTATTAAATACAATTGTCTCTACAAAACCATCTCTGGAACCACGAAGTGATTTATCTTTATCCGGCTCGTCTACACCACGGGCAGGATAACTTCTGCAATCCATACATAGTGCTGCATCATAACCCTCTACAAAAAACACCGCTGTACCGGAGAGTACATTTCTCAGAATATCATCAAAACATTTCAGCACATCCACTTCTACATAAGGAATCTTCTGTTTTGAAAAAGTTTCCGCATCCTGCGGAAGATCTTCTGCTGTAATAGAAAGAAAAGAATCCATAATCTTTAACATCGCTTCATCTTTTATAAATCCATCAATGTAGTAGAATACCGATTCTTTTCCACCGATCTCCATCTCCCGGCGGATAATGTCAAAGCTTTTCTCCACCGGAAGGGTCTGATCCATATATTGAATATTTTCTTTAAAAGAACAACCGACTTCTTTTTTAATCTTTCTGATCATAAAACCTAACCCTCTTTTTTCTGCCTCTTATTTGCATTGGCTTCACTGAGTTTAGGTTTCCCTTTTTCTTATAAATTATTCTGTCAGCCTTTTATTTCTTTTTTGTTGTACTTCCAAATCCACCATTTCTTACTTCTGTCACGTCATCATCTAATGTAATTCCGTACTGTACAAAGATTCCCTGCATGAATCCATCTCCTGCTTCTACTTCTACGGTTTTTCCTTCATTAGAATCATTTGTGATCTTTGCAAAGATCTGTCCTTCATTGTCGGAATAATAATAATCGCTGTCGATAATTCCTACTGTATTGTTCAGCTGTAGTCTGTACTTGAATCCCAGACCGCTTCTCGGATAACACTTCAATACCCAGTCCTGTTCCATCCACACACGGACTCCCGTTGGAATCTTGACGGTTTCTCCCGGTTTCAGTGTGATTTTCACCGGTGCAAAAAAGTCATATCCTGCACTTCCGGCTGTCGCTCTTCCCGGCAGTTTTAAAGACTCGTAGATTGCTTCCATCTCTTTTTCTTCCGCTGTCTCAAATGTGTCTTTCCACCCTTCAAAGAACTTTTCTTTACTCACTTTTTCAAATCTTGCAATTCGATTCATCTCTGTTAATAACCTCCAATTTATTTTCACATTTTGTAACTGTTCAGAGCCAAGCAAAATTTCAAAAAAGAGGTAAAATGCTTGCATTTTTAAAACTGTTTTTGAAATTTTATTTGGCGGATACGCCACACCTTCAAAATGCGTAGCATTTTGAAGGTTGGCTCTGAACAGTTACCACATTTTTATCTGTTTTCTCATTCTTCTTGTCTCGTATACAGGAAGTCTATTCTTTCCTGCCCGCAAGCACTGTAATTCATTATTATAAAATACTTGAAAGCAAAAAACAAGTTGGTGAAATAATTCTCTTGAGATATTCTGTGTTTAGAGTATAATAGATTTTATAGACACGAAACAGAAGGTGAAAGTATGCGAACAATGGACTTTACTACAGAACAGCCGGATTGCTGCTCTGTCGGTGATTATTTGGAGATTGTCGAACATGAGCTTCCCACTTCCTATTGGTATATGCTTGAGCATGCCTACGGTGCAAGCACGAATTTCAAGAACCGGGAACGCTTGAAGGCCCGCAAAGGCAAAGTCATTAAGATCTGGAAGGACGACAGATTCAACTATATCACCCTGGAATTTGATGAAGAGGATGTGAAATGATGTACAATAAAGATGATGTTATATATATTCTTGAGAATAACACAACAATCCGTAAAGGAAAGATTGCACGCAAGCAGGGGGATAACTATATCATTCAGCTGATCGGCTCCTGCGGCGCACTGACAATGCCGGAAGATCAGCTATTTGAATCTGAAGAAGCTGCTGAAAAGAGCCGACAGCAGATCAAGCTGAACAGCGCGGATGTACAGAATGATTTCATATCTGTAAAACCGGATCCTTTCGATAACTGGATTGGGCGATAGGAATTGGTTTCAGAGTTGTTGAGAATATTCGTAATCGGAAACAGGATATAGAAAAAGCACTTTCGGAAGAATAGTATCTTCCGAAGGTGCTTTTTTGTTTTTCTTATCGTTATACGAAAACTCTCTAATCCAATCCTTTAGAACGGTGTTCCATACAGATCATACGGTGTCACCTGATATACATAATAATTCAACCAGTTCGTATACAGGTTATTGCAATGTGCTCTCCAGGTCAGCATTGGTTTCTTCTCTGGATCGTCGTTCGGATAATAATTCTCCGGAATCTGTGGATTCAATCCTTTTCCCAGATCTCTCTTATACTCTGAATCCAGTGTCATTCTATCATACTCCGGATGTCCCATTACAAAGATCTGACGTCCATCCTGCGCCATGCAAAGATAAACTCCTGCTTCTTCCGAATCTGCAAGAATTGTAATTCTGTCATCTTTCTCCAAAAGATCTTGCGGAACTTCTGTATGTCTTGAATGCGGTGCCAGAAACTTATCATCAAATCCTCTGACGATCGGAATCTTTCTGTTCCTTACGTGGTGCCAGAACAAACCTGAACGTTTTTCCGGAAGTTGTACCTTATCAATTCCATAATGATAATAAATACCAGCCTGTGCTCCCCAGCAAAGATGAAGTGTAGACACAACATTTGTCTTTGTCCACTCCATAATACGTTTCAGTTCTTCCCAATAATCTACATCTTCAAACGGCATCTGTTCTACAGGTGCGCCCGTGATAATAAATCCGTCAAACCTTTTATCCTTGATATCATCAAAAGCTTCATAGAACTTATAAATGTGACTTGTTGATGTATTCTTTGACACATGACTTGTCACTCTTACGAAAGTAACATCCACCTGCAGCGGAGAGTTTGAAAGTGCTCTCAGAATCTGAAGCTCTGTATCTTCCTTAAGTGGCATCAGATTCAGAAGTCCGATACTGATCGGACGGATATCCTGATGTGCCGCACGCATCTCATCCATCACGAAGATGTTCTCTTGTTCCAATATTTCCTTTACCGGCAAATCATTTTGTACTCGAATCGGCATTGTCCTTATCTCCCTTTTCTTCTTGTATTTCTTTTATCTCTTCCTGTTTTTCTTTCTGTATATAAATTCCTTCGGAATCTACATATCCGTTCTTCCCATAGCACTCTGTATCTGTTGGAAGTTCTTTTTTCTTCAGGATAGAATTAACCAGCATATTTACAATATAATAAATCACCGCAAATGTCGGTACACCAAAAAGCATTCCCGGAATACCAAATAATCCCCCTGCGATCAGGATTGAGAAAACAACCCAGAACGAGGAAAGTCCTGTCGAATTTCCTAAAATCTTTGGTCCCAGCACATTTCCATCAAACTGCTGCAATGCAATAACAAAAATGATAAAATAGAGCCCTTTCAATGGATCTGCAAGCAGAATCAGAATTGCACTCGGAATTGCTCCGATATACGGTCCAAAGAATGGAATTACATTTGTCACTCCTACGATCACGCTGACCAGCATTGTATATGGCATATTCAGAATTGATAATCCTATAAAACAGATTACTCCGATAATCAGAGAATCAATAATCTTTCCGATAATAAATCCACCGAAGATCTCATTACTTTTTCCGCCAATCTGGAGAATCATGTTAGCCTGTCCCGGACGAAATACAGCGTAGATCAGCTTCTTTGTCTGTTTCTGGAACTTCTCTTTGCTAAACAAAACATAAATAGAGACAATGATTCCAATAATAAAATTAAAGACTTCACGAACCATCTGAATCATTCCCACAGTAAGCTGTGTCATCCACAGATTCACTTTCTCCATCAAATCTGTCTTCATCCAGTTCTGAACAAAATCACTTGCTTCTTCAACTATGCTCGCCAACATCTTTCCAACTGTTGAATCAGAAGAATGCATCTTACTGAATTCATGGATAAACCGGTTCATCTGACTCGGCACAGTGAAAATCATGTCGCGGATACTTCCATATAACTCCGGAATCATCATATTGAGAAGTGTAATAATCAATGCCAACATTAAGATGACAGATACAAAGATTCCAACTCCTCTTGATATCTGTTTTTTCTTCTTTAATTTGGGACAATGTTTCTCCAAAAGCGGAATCATCCGACGGTCTATCCACTTCACAATCGGATTCAGCAAATATGCAATTGCCAGTCCATAAATAATAGGTTTTGCCACTGTTAAAAACTGCTTAAATACAGATGAAATCTGTCCCAATCTCAAAAGTGCAAAATAAAATAAGATACATGTCGCAACTACGAAGAACAACGTCATACTTTTTATGGCCTGTTCTTTGAAGCTATACCTTCTTTTTTCATGTTCTTCCCGCGAATTGTGTCTATAACTTTGATCTGTATGAGTCTTTGACGCCTCTTTCGCTGTCGTATGCTCATCCTGTCGATATTCACTCATGTACGATCATTTCCTTTCTTCTGTTAAATATACATATTACGATTATAACGCGGTTACAACAATAGAGTCAACAGTAGAAAAAAGAGATTCAGAAGATCCCCTCTTCCAAATCTCTTTCTATTTATCACGATTTTATACTTTTATCTGATACTCAATTACAGCAACAATCAAATGTTGCACATTCTGTCCCACTGCTGTGGCAGGCGTCACCGCCTTCTACACTGATTTTCCCTGCGTGACATTTGCACTCTTCATTATATCTGCAATCTTTCGCCTGGCAGTCAACATCTGAGCAATCTGAAACAGACTTCATCGAATCCGTCTTATTGCTATAACTTCCCTCTCTTCTTTCTTCAAAGCTATCGCAACAGGTCTCCTTCGCATCCTTCGCACTGTTTCCTCCCACCTGGATCTTATCCAGTTCGCAAAGATACTGATAATTGTGTACACATGTCTGTACGGTACAGCTTAATTCTGGCATACTGATTTCCTCCTCTTAATCTTATTAGAACAATATCAGTATGTCCCTTTCTTTTAAATATATACACTTATATCCAAAAACACAAAACGGTATGTATCTCTCAATACATACCGCCAGTAATCTGATTCTTATGCGTTCTTTCCACAGCAGAATTTATATTTCTTTCCACTTCCGCACGGACATGGATCATTTCTTCCGATCTTTTTCGCTTTGCGAACTGTACCGGACTGTTTCTGCTCACGATACAGACGTTTCTTTGTCTCTGCATCAAAGATCTTATCCCACTGTGGGAGTCCATACAGCCAGTCAGCTTTTGCATCGATCATGTTCTTGTAAAGAAGTTCTTTATCAAATGCAAGACTTACAACTGTATCTTCTTCCATTGTCTCGATCGGGTTTGCTGTCTTCAGACTGTCATTGATTCCGTCAAGGAATCCAACCATTGTCATGACATCCTGTCCATATTTCTCAGCAAGCTCTTTCACTGTTCCCTTCACTTCTTCATCCGGGTTCTCAAGCAGCTGCTCGTAAATCTCTCTTTCGATTGTAAAGTATGTTCCCCAGAACTTCTCCAGCTGATCTTTCGGAAGATTACGGTCATAGGCCATATCACGCCACTGGTCTAATAAACATTTCTCACTCATTGTATATTGCTCCTTTATCTTTAAACTTCGAATTCAATCGCCCTTCTATTATATAACATATTTTATTTGCCGTAAACAATTATTTGATATATACTGTTACTATTACTATATTGGCGTATGAAAGGACTGGTCACATGAAAAAACTGAAACGTATTTCTGCACTATTAGGGGTTTTTATTCTTATCGCAATGTATTTGTGCACACTGATTTTTGCACTGATTGATTCACCTGTTGCTTCTGATCTTCTCAAAGCATCTATCGCTGCAACCATTTTCGTTCCTGTTATTCTCTATGGACTGCTGCTGGTCACACGACTGTTGAAAGATGATTCAAAAGACAATTCTGATCATAAATAAAATACTGCAGTCAGTAATGCACTGACAGAATCTACTCCCCGGGCGGCATGCGAAGCTGTTTCCCGGGTTTTTACTGCCTGTCTCCTCTTCAGATATTCTTCCATGGATAAATTTTCTCTGTCTTTTTCATTGCTGTTCTGTTCCATCGAATTCCTCCTTCTTTTTTCTCAGCTATATATTATATGAGGAACTTTCTGATTTATTACTATCTTTTTGTTTTCCGTGCAGATCCCACGCGGAGCAACAACTACCTTGTACGCCGCAGTGCGCATCCCTAGCGGAGCGTTTTTATATATTAGGAA